>OBWI01000014.1_pt1 | contig 184665 bp, 197 predicted proteins | sample 1495201 | NCBI WGS metagenome assembly OBWI01 (sample SAMEA2580050, study PRJEB22360) | human gut metagenome | biome: human gut; feature: human-associated habitat; material: faeces | place: Denmark | collected 2008/2010
CCTTCTTTCGTAAATGTTGCAAATGTTTGTTTTGGCACTTTCATTATACAACACATGGAATCGAGGTGTCTTTCTTTTATGCAAAATCACGAACTTGCTCATTTATAGGTATTAAAAAAAACTATCTTCATGTAAATATTCGAATCCTATTTTTTCAAGAACATGTTGGCTACGAGTATTTCTTAAAACCACATCAGCGTAAATGACCGATAATCCTAATTCTTTAAATCCGTACTCTAAGACAGTTCTTTCCACCGCTGTGCCATAGCCTTTTTCTTTATAGCAATCTTGAATAAGCACAATGGAAAGGGTGCCACTACCTTTTTGTAAGTCTATGTTTTTAAGGTATACATCACCAATTACAATATCATCTAATAATATAGCAAACCATACTCTGTTGCAATTATTTGCTTTTCTTTCAAAATCTTTTTGAGCGATCTCTGGCGTATAAATGTAAGGTGTTTCGCACATCATAGGATCTGCTATATAATTTTTTCATGTTTATATTACTCCCTTAACTTCCATTAATCCAAGATATTTTTTATACGGAAAGATGCCTTAATTATACTGTGAGATTCTTTTTTTGTCTATTGACGCTATTTATGAATTACAGGAATGCGTCTATCTCTTTTTAGATTTCAAATTGTTCGCTTGGTATCAAATAAAGTTTTCTTGACTTTTATCTATTACAGTTGTAAGATTTAATAGAAACTTACAATTGTAATATTTGAGAGGATATGTGTATGAAGCGAAAAGTGATTGCACTACTGGTTATATGTGTGATGGTTCTATCTGGGTGTGGTAAGACAACTCCGGAAGAAAAGAGCGAGGAAACTGTTCAAGATATTCAGCAGAAGGAGATTGCTGATGATTTTGAAGAGTTGATGGAAGGAACGAGAGAATTATATGAAAAGGTAGCAGAAAACAAGCTGCTGGACAGTCTGGAGTTTCAAAAGCAAGTAATTGATTATCTGGGACAAAAGGGATATGCCGCAGTAGATATGAAAGATCAAGTTGATATGGTTCATTCAGAGCAGGTGGAAACATATTGTGAGAAGGCAAAAAGGGGAGAATCGGCAGATGTGGTGATATATTCTGTCATAGAACAGGGCGGTGTAGTTCGTTATGAACTGCATACAGATGGTGATGATATGGATGCCATTGTCAGCACAGTTCGCTGGACGGATAACAAACCATGTATGATTTATTATCATAAATTTAAGGTACATTCCTGGAAATATACAGAAAAAGGATATTTTTTCATCGAAGAATATCATCCTCCGGGATTTGACGGACCGCCGGGAGAGAAAGGATTTCGTGTAAAACCGTTGGATCGGCAACTTAGAGAATTAAATCAAAAATATGTACTTCCAATCGGATATAGGTTGAATAATATGCTGATCATAAACTGGAAGGAAGAGGATTATTCAAACCTGAATTTTTATGATCTATATGAATTAAAGTATCCGAGTATCTATGGAAAAGAGATTCCGTATGCGATGAAAGAGGGGGCGGAATATCAGATACCGAAAGAAGAGTTTGAAAGTGTATTACAAACACTTTTTCCAATCACGAGTGAGCAGATTCAGAAAAATGCAGTTTATAATCCCGATACGCAGAGCTATCGTTATCGTCCGAGGGGACTCCATGATTGTGAGTTTCCTTATGAACCGTATCCGGAAGTGATTTCTTATGAAGAACTGGGTGATGGAAAATTAAAACTTGTGGTAGAAGCTGTTTGGGAAATTGAAATGCTGGATCAGGCATTTCGAAGCGAATTAGTTGTGGAACCACTTGAAGGTGGAAAAATTCATTATGTGTCAAATACAATTTTGTCACCAGAAGAAGATGAGCCGAGGTGGTATGTACCAAGATTGACAGATGAAGAGTGGAGAGAGGCTTATGAATAAAAAACGAAGAGTTGTTTTAGTTGTTTTGGTTTTCGGCATATTGTTATGTGCGTGCAGCGATAAGAACCTGGAAATTTCTGAAAAACGAAAAGCAGAAAGTTCAGATGAAAACAAAGAGGCTTATGAAAAGGGATATCATCTTCCGATTAAAAAGGAAGAGCGTGAGAAGGCAGAAAAAGACAGTATTGCTGCCTTGAAGTTGGTTCAAGATATTTACGCTGAAGCGGATAAGGGAGATGCATCGAATGTAGTTCTTACAGATTCTGTTATGGAGCAGATGAAAAAGATACTCGGCAGAGGGGGAGTTCCGGTAATTAGTTCTGAGGAATACTCTGTTATGGAAAATTATCAGGTGATGGAAAACTTCTTACACAGTTCGGAGCAGGGAGTTGAAGGAAATGTAATTTTATATGATATTTTACAAGACGGAAGTATTGAGAGAAGAAAATATCTTTATGACGGGAAAGAGATGTATCTGTTAGCAGTCAGAGCAGTTTGGAATGAGGAAGGAGATCCGGTGATTGCATATCGCTCTTACACAAGAATGAAAGAATGGAGATACACAGAAAAGGGATGGTTTGCTTATGAATTGTGTGTACCGGAACCGCCGGAAGTATCAGAAATTGTGGATGGAAGTTGTATGATCAGGGTAAAACCGTTAGATGCAGAATGTATTGAATTGTCAAAAAAATGTGTGTTGCCATTGGGATATCAAGGAAATAATTTACTATGTTCTAATTGGGATCGTGAACATTTAGAGGGGCTGGATTACAATGGGCTATATGAATACCTCTACCAGATGAAATATCAAAAAAGATTTGTTATGGAAGAAGGAAAAAATGGAATCCCCGCAGAGGAATTTGAACAACTGATGTCAGAATATCTTCCTGTTACTGCAGAACAGTTGCGGAATATAGCTACATTTGATGCAGAAAAACAAGAGTATGTATGGGCAAAGCTTGGATGTGGCAATTACGCACCGACTCATTTTGGAACTTCTTTACCAGAAGTAATAAAAGTAGAGGAACATCAGGATGGGGCGCTTACTTTGACAGTGGAGGCGGTTTGTGATATGGTCATTTCCAATGACGCAGTGATTACACATGAACTTACTGTGAAATTTCGAGAAGATGGAAGCTTTCAATATTTGGGAAATAAGATTTTAGAAGATGGAATCCATCAGATTCCACAATATCAGTATCGAATTGCGAGGTGACATCCGATTGAACAACAAAAAGAACCGAACAGGAGTTATTTTTGAAATCTGTCGGTTCTTTCGCTTTTTATTTCCCAATATTTAATTCCGAGAGCACAGAAGTTGTGATTTCGGTTGCTTTACTTCCGGTAGTTTCGGTTTCTCCCTGAATATTTGTTGCAAAATAATATACATTGTCTGCGGTTTCCCAAAAACCGATAAACCAGCCATTTACATCTTTTCCATCAATCCGCCCAGTTCCGGTTTTTCCATAAAGAGAACTTTTGGAACCGGAAGAGAGAAGGATGGAATTTTTGACAGCGTCTATATTTTGTGGAGCAAATTGAAACTCGTTGTCATGGAATTTTTTTAACAGGTTGACCTGCTCAATCGGAGAGATTTTTAAAGATAAATCTGTCCAGTATAAGTCGATGTCTGAACCGGTCTGTTGATTTCCGTATTGAATCTTCTGTAAAAATGATTTTACAGAGTGAAATCCTAATTGTGAATCAATGGATTGAAAGTACCAGTTCACAGAGTTTTTCATGGCAGAAGATAAGGTCTGATTGGCTTCCCATGCATCGAATGGATAATCTTCGCCATTCCAGGTCATATCTGAATCTTCAGGAGTGATGATACCGGATTCTAAACCGAGTAAGGCATCGTATATCTTGTAAGTAGAGTTTGGGGCGATTCGTTCTTTGGCATTTTCGATGTTAAAAATATTCCAGGCGTTTTGATTTGTATCATATAAAACGAAACTGCCTTGATAGCCATTGAAATGATTGGAAAGATCAATGGTGGAAATATTTTTCATATCGTTTGGCAATCGGTATTCATTTTGCGGAGAACCTGCGGCAGCCAGTACAGGTGCATAGCTCAATGATAGAAATGCAATGAGGATATAAATGAGAAATCCCCGCGCTTTTCCCCGTTTTGTTTCTTTTTGAAAGGCAGCGATATTGAGAATCCTCCGTTTAATCTGCTTCATACTTCCACTCATCCCGGTTGCATAAGGAAAAGGAATGTGAGAAATTTTTTCGGCAAAATTGATCAGTGTGTTTCCATAGGCCTGATAATCTGTTTCGTCAAGAAGATGCAGCACAGCCGAATCACAGGAAAGTTCACGATCACATCGCATTTCCTTTAAGGCATACCAGACAAAAGGATTAAACCAATATAGAATACCAGCCAAATTCATAAGGAAAACAATGCGCGTATCTTTTTGACGGCAATGCTGTAATTCATGCAAAAGCATGAAGCGCATATCCTTTGCATTAAAATCTGAAATCAAATGAATCGGAAGGTAAATGCGAGGGTGTATGAGCCCCACAGTAACAGGTGATTTCAAAAATGCGGTACTGTATATCGGGATTTTCTTTTTGCAATGCATCTCTTTACAACAGTTTTCATAGAGCCGTTTTACTTGTTGATTTTGTAATGGCAGTGCAGATTGTTCCAAAGTGCGGAGCCTTAAAAAAGAACGTGCAGCTAAAACGAACATTGTGACAGCACCGACAGCCCATAAACTAAAAAGGAGTAAGTGAACAGGAGAGGATGTTTTACTGCTGATTGAGACTGCAAAATCATTTACTTTTTCAATGGCAGAATGTTCTTTTATGAAAACCTGTCCATCAGGAACAGAGAGAAAAAGTCTTTTCGGAAAATCTGAAAGGTGCAAGGCTGGAAATTTCTGCAAGATAGAGAAAATGTTTGCAGGTAAAAAAGGGACAGCCATGAAACTGAGCAGAAGAAACCAAAGGCGATACTGCATGCGGGCAGATAAACATTTCCGCAATAAGTGTTTTATGCCTGTCATGATTCCAATGAAAATGGAAATAAAAATATTGCATATTAAAAAATGGATTCCAAAATCAAACAAATAAATTCCTCCTATTCGTGAGTATCAGAGAGAAGATGACGCAAGGTATCAAGTTCTGTTTTGGATAATTTATCATCTTCTAAGTAAGAGGTAAGCATAGAAACGATGTTTCCATTGTAATATTTGTTTAAAAAAGAATTGCTTTCCTGACGGATATATTCAGTTTCCGGAACTAAAGGGGTATATACAAAGACTCTGCTTTGTTTTTCATAAGTAAGTGCTTTTTTTGTTACAAGCCGCTTCAACATTGTTTGTATTGTCTTTGGACTCCAGTCGGTTGTCTGAGTCAGTTTTTCAGTCACTTCATTTGTACTGATGGGAGCATACTTCCAAATGACCTTCATCACTTCAAATTCAGCTTCAGAAATTTGTGGCAGTTTACTCATATTCATTCCTCCAAGTCTTACATATGTAATAAAAATATTATAAGGGGATTTTATAAGAAAGTCAAACAATGAAAAATATTGACAGAAAATCTTACGTCTGTAATAATATAAATGTTATGAATGTCATTTCCCGATTTTGCAGGGCGGTGTCTGCAGCTTCATATCCAGCTTTATGATGTGTAAGCCCATCTTACAAACAGGGACACAAAGCGCGAAATAAGAAATTCAGGAGGTGCTGTGAAGGGATTTGAACGAAAAAGTTGATAGAAAATATAAACTCCGGAAAGAAGTCAAAAATTCTCTCCGGAGTTTATGCGTTCTGTTTTATCTATACCTGATGATATTTCTGGAGCAGTTTATGGATCTTATCTGTTGGATTCATAACAGCACCGATTGTCAGATCGTGATTCAGGGAATCAATGATTAGAGCCAGGAATTTACTCATGTCTGCCTTGACAAAGTATTCTCTTTCGTCTACAGCAGGCGGCAGATATGTCAGGTTGGTTGTTACGACTTTATCAAGATATCCCTTTTTGTAGTATTCATCGAATTTTTCAAATCCGTCTGTGAACAGTCCGAATGTGGTGCATACGAATACGCGGGCTGCGTTGCGGTCTTTTAATTTCTTTGCAACATCCAGCATACTTTCACCGGAGGAGATCATATCATCCACGATGATCACATCTTTGCCTGCCACATCATCTCCGAGGAATTCATGTGCTACGATCGGATTCTTTCCATTTACGATAGTAGAGTAGTCTCTTCTCTTATAAAACATACCCATATCCACTCCAAGCACGTTGGAGAAGTATACAGCACGGTGCATTGCTCCTTCGTCAGGGCTGACGATCATCAGATGGTCTTTGCTGACTTTCAGATCCGGAACTGCACGGAAGAGTGCTTTCATAAACTGATACTGAGGAGTAAAGTTGTCGAATCCGCTCAGAGGAATCGCATTCTGTACACGCGGGTCATGTGCATCAAATGTCAGAATGTTTGCAACGCCCATATCTTTTAATTCTTCCAATGCCAGAGCACAGTCCAGAGATTCTCTTTTGGTTCTCTTATGCTGACGGCTCTCGTAAAGGAATGGCATGATGACATTGACGCGGTGTGCTTTTCCGGTAGACGCTGCAATGACACGCTTGATATCCTGAAAATGATCGTCCGGAGACATGTGGTTGAGGTGTCCGTTGACAGAGTAAGTCAGACTGTAGTTGCATACATCTGACATAATGAAGAGATCAGTTCCCCGGATGGTCTCTTTGATCACACCTTTTGCTTCTCCGCTTCCGAAACGCGGGCAGTCACATTCTACCAGATAGTTATTTGTGCGGTAATTCACATACAATGGGGATTCTGTCACCTCATTGATGGTGTTTTCACGGAAAGATACGATATAGTCGTTGACTTTCTGTGCCAATACTTTACAGCTTTCCAATGCTGCAAGTTTCAATGGAGCAACTGGAAGGGTTTTTTCCAATAATTCAATATTTGCCATGATTTTCTCCTGTGTTTTCGTTTTTCCATATCCGACCTCCGGATATGCGATTTCATATATCGTTATATCATTTTTTGCAGGGAAATTCAAGCATGGCTTTGCTATAGAAGAAAATTATGCTATACTGGTACTGTTAATATGCCAGAAGTATGAGCAGACAGGAACTTTGTTTCGGTAAAAAGCAGGAGACAAAGTCTAAAAATAGAAGAAGTACAAGGAGTTTGAAAATGAAAAAGCACGAGCATATTGTGAAGTCTCTGATGCCCGGCGGGATTGGAGAAGAACTGGGGATCGAGCCGGGAGATAAGCTGCTTGCCATCAACGGAAATGAGATACAGGATGTATTTGACTATTATTACTATGAAGAGAGTGAACAGCTTCTGCTTCTGATCGAGAAGCCGGACGGGGAAGAATGGGAGCTGGAGATTGAGAAGGATGAGGATGAAAGTCTGGGGATCGAGTTTGACCAGAGTCTGATGGATGAGTACCGTTCCTGCAGAAATAAATGTATGTTCTGTTTCATTGACCAGATGCCAAAGGGAATGCGGGAGACACTGTATTTTAAAGATGATGATTCCCGTTTGTCATTTTTGCAGGGCAATTATATTACGCTGACCAATATGAGTGATCATGATGTGGAGCGTATTGTAAAGTACCGTCTGGAGCCGATCAATATTTCGTTCCAGACGACGAATCCCGAACTTCGCTGCAAGATGCTGCACAACCGGTTTGCGGGAGAGGCGCTGAAAAAAGTAGATATTCTCTACCGGGGACAGATTGAGATGAATGGGCAGATCGTTCTCTGCAAGGGAGTAAATGACGGAGAAGAGCTGGAGCGGACGATCCGGGATCTGACAGGATATCTGCCGTATTTAAAGAGTGTTTCGATCGTTCCGGTAGGACTGACAAAATACCGGGACGGACTGTATCCTCTGGAGCCGTTTACAAAAGAAGATGCCAGGGAGGTGCTTTCTGTCATCCACCGCTGGCAGGAGAAGATCTATCAGGAGCATGGGATCCACATGATCCATGCGGGAGACGAGTGGTATGTGCTGGCAGAGGAGGAGGTGCCGGAGGAAGAACGATATGACGGCTACCTGCAGCTGGAGAACGGTGTGGGAATGATGCGTCTGTTGTTCAACGAAGTACAGGAGGCTCTCTCTGCCGTGACAGGAGATGAAAGGCAGCGGGAGATTTCTCTGGCTACGGGACGTCTGATGTATCCTTATATCGGAAAGATCTTGGAGGAGATCAGAAAGAAATTCCCGAATATCACCACACATTTATATGCAATCCGCAATGACTTTTTTGGAGAACGGATCACAGTATCAGGTCTGATCACAGGGCAGGATCTGACGGGACAGCTGAAAGGACAGCCTCTCGGGGAGAGACTTCTGCTTCCGTGTAATATGCTAAAGATCGGAGAACCAGTCTTTCTGGATGATTTTACGCTGGAGGAAGTGGAGAATTCTTTACAAGTGAAGACAGATATTGTAAAATCAAGCGGGCAGGATCTGCTGGATGCAGTGATCGGTGCTTATGAGAATGATGATTTCAGCACGGACAGAAGAAGAGGCAGATTTCAGGAAATGTAAGATTGAATGGAGAGAAAGGTAGTTGAAAATATGAGTAAACCAGTAGTAGCGATTGTAGGAAGACCGAATGTGGGGAAGTCTACACTGTTTAATACATTAGCCGGGGAGCGGATTTCGATCGTAAAAGACACTCCGGGTGTAACAAGAGACCGTATTTATGCGGATGTGTCATGGTTGGACAAAGAATTTACGATGATCGATACCGGCGGAATTGAGCCGGACAGCAGCGATATCATTCTTTCACAGATGAGAGAGCAGGCGCAGATCGCCATTGATACGGCAGATGTCATTGTGTTCATTACCGATGTGCGTCAGGGGCTTGTGGATGCAGATTCCAAAGTGGCAGATATGCTCAGACGTTCTAAAAAACCAGTTGTGCTTGTTGTCAACAAGGTGGATAATTTTGATAAATTTATGCCGGACGTGTATGAGTTCTATAATCTTGGGATCGGGGATCCGGTTCCGATCTCTGCGGCGTCCAGACTGGGAATCGGTGATATGCTGGATGAAGTGGTTTCGCATTTTCCGGAAGGAGCAGGAGAGACCGAAGAGGATGAGCGTCCGAAGATCGCCATTGTCGGAAAGCCGAATGTGGGAAAATCTTCGATCGTCAATAAGCTTCTCGGAGAAAACCGTGTGATCGTATCAGATATCGCGGGCACCACAAGAGATGCCATTGATACGGCAATCAAACACGAGGACAGAGAATATATTTTTATCGATACCGCGGGACTGCGAAGAAAAAATAAGATCAAGGAAGAGCTGGAGAGATTCAGTATCATTCGTACTGTAACGGCAGTAGAGAGAGCGGATGTGGTGCTGATGGTGATCGATGCCACAGAAGGGGTTACAGAGCAGGATGCCAAGATTGCCGGGATCGCACATGAGCGCGGAAAGGGTGTGATCATCGTTGTAAACAAATGGGATGCCATTGAGAAGAATGACAAGACCATGAAACAATATGAAAATGATATCCGGACGACACTTGCGTATATGCCATACGCAGAGATCATGTATGTTTCTGCAAAAACAGGACAGCGTCTGAATAAACTGTATGATATGATCGATATGGTCATTGACAGCCAGACACTTCGGATTCAGACCGGTGTGCTCAATGAGATTATGATGGAGGCCGTTGCCATGCAGCAGCCGCCGTCAGACAAGGGAAAACGTCTGAAACTTTACTATATCACCCAGGTATCGGTAAAACCACCGACCTTTGTAATCTTTGTAAATGACAAAGAACTGATGCATTTTTCTTATACCCGTTATCTGGAAAACAAGATCCGGGAAGCGTTCGGGTTCAGGGGAACGTCTCTGAAATTCTTTATCCGGGAGAGAAAGGAAAAGGATCAGTAGATATGGAACGAATTATCTGTCTTATCATAGGATATGCGTTCGGCCTGTTTCAGACCGGATATTTTGTGGGGAAACTCAATCATGTGGACATCAGAAAAACAGGAAGCGGAAATTCTGGTTCTACGAATGCACTGCGTGTGCTTGGAGTAAAAGCCGGACTGATGACGTTTGCGGGAGATGTTTTAAAATGTGTCCTGCCAATTCTTCTGGTGCGCCAGATCTTCAGTGGCAGCGACTGTCTGCCGCTGCTTGCGATGTATACAGGAGCAGGTGCCACACTTGGACATAATTATCCGTTTTATCTGAAATTTAAAGGCGGAAAAGGGATTGCGGTTCTGGCCGGGCTTGTGCTTTCCACCAAGCTCTGGATGGTCCCGATCCCACTTGCTGCATTTATTTTTGTGGTGGCAGTCACCCGCTATGTTTCCGCAGGGTCACTTCTGGTAACAATTATTTTTCTTGCAGAGGTGATATGTTTCGGGCAGATGGGGGGATTTGCGATGGCGCAGCCTTATGTGTACGAATTATATCTGGTGACGTTTTTACTGATGGCACTGGCATGGTGGAGGCATCGTGCAAATATAAAGAGACTGTTGAATGGAACAGAGAACAAAATCGGGTTTTCTAAAAAATAGAGACGATTAAAAAGGAGGCAGAATATGGCAAATATAGGTGTGTTGGGAGCGGGAAGCTGGGGAACGGCACTCTCCGTCCTGCTGCATGATAACGGAAATCAGGCAACGATCTGGTCGATCGATCCCGCCGAGATAGAGATGCTGTCAAAAGAAAGAGAGCATAAGACAAAGCTGCCGGGGGTGCACATCTCCGAGGAAATTCAGATTACCGGAGAGATACAAGAGGCAATCCTGGGAAAAGACTTTCTTGTCCTGGCAGTTCCGTCTCCGTTTACAAGAGCGACTGCGAAAAAGATGAGTCCATATGTGGCAGAAGGGCAAATAATCGTGGATGTGGCAAAAGGTATCGAAGAGACCACATTGATGACACTTTCCGGGCAGATCAAAGAAGAGATTCCGCAGGCGGATGTAGCAGTTCTTTCCGGACCGAGCCACGCGGAAGAGGTCGGAAGAAAGCTGCCGACAACCTGTGTGATCGGTGCGACGACAAGAAAGACGGCTGAGTACCTGCAGTCTGCATTTATGAGTAAGGTGTTCCGTGTCTATACAAGTCCGGATATTCTGGGGATTGAGCTGGGAGGATCATTGAAAAACGTGATCGCTCTGGCAGCGGGAATTGCAGACGGACTTGGTTATGGAGATAACACAAAAGCTGCGCTGATCACTCGAGGAATTGCGGAAATTGCGCGTTTGGGCGTAAAAATGGGCGGAAAGCTCGAGACATTTACCGGGCTGACCGGAATCGGAGATCTGATCGTGACCTGCGCAAGTGTACACAGCCGGAACCGCAGGGCCGGATATCTTATGGGACAGGGGAAGACTATGCAGGAGGCCATGGATGAAGTACAGATGGTAGTCGAAGGTGTGTATTCTGCAAAGGCAGCCAGAAAGCTGGCAGAGAAATATGAGGTGTCCATGCCGATTGTGGAGCAGATCAATGAAGTACTGTTTGAAAACAAGAGTGCTGCACAGGCAGTGGATGAACTGATGCTTCGAGAATCAAAAAGTGAGCATTCCGTGCTGCCGTGGCCGGATGAGACAGTATAGTTTTTTTTAATTCAAGAGAACAGAGCCGGAATAATCCCCTTTGTTTCTGCATAGATTGGTATCAGCAGAACAAGGGGGTATTTTTTATGGATGCATTTCAGGTATACAAGGATATGAAAGCAAGAACCAACGGGGAAATCTATATTGGAGTTGTAGGTCCGGTTCGGACAGGCAAGTCAACATTTATCAAGCGGTTCATGGATCTTCTCGTGCTGCCGAATATGACGGATGAACACGCAAAAGAGCGGACAAAAGACGAACTTCCGCAGTCAGCCTCCGGAACAACGATCATGACAACAGAGCCGAAATTTGTTCCGAAAGATGCGGCATCTGTCAGACTGTCCGAAGACGTGGAAGTTAAGATCCGACTGATCGACTGTGTCGGATATATGGTAGACGGGGCGAGCGGTCATATAGAAAACGATGTGGAACGTCAGGTGAAAACGCCATGGTTTGAACATGAGATTCCCTTTACAAAAGCGGCAGCGATCGGGACACAGAAGGTGATTCATGACCATGCGACAATTGGGCTGGTTATCACAACAGATGGAAGTATCGGAGAGCTTCCGAGAGAAAATTATATTTTGGCAGAAGAAAAGACCATTCAGGAATTGAAATCCATCGGAAAGCCGTTTCTGATCCTTTTGAACACACAGAAGCCATACAGCGAAGAAACAAAAAGTCTTCAGGGGAAAATGGAGGAAAAGTACGGAGTATCTGTTCTTGCGGTCAACTGTGCGCAGCTTCGGACAGAAGATATTAATCAGATCATGCGGCAGGTGTTGTATGAGTTTCCAATTTCAGAAGCAGAATTTTATATTCCGAAGTGGGTGGAAATGCTGCCAAAGGATCACCCGGTAAAAAGCGAGGTGCTCTCCAGTGTAAGAAATCTGCTGGATGGAATGGATGACATTCGAAGTGTGGCAGAGGCGGTACCGGTAAGTGACAGCGAGTACATAGAGAAGATCAGGATCTCTCAGATTGAAATGGATACGGGAATCGTAAAGATCCAGATGGACTTGAAGGAGAAGTATTATTATGAGGTGCTCAGTGAACTGACAGGGACGAAGATTCAGGGAGAATATGAACTGATCGCAGCGATGAAAGAACTTGCCGCAATGAAAGAGGAATATACACAGATCAAAGATGCGTTTGCCGATGTGAAAATGAAAGGATACGGTGTAGTTAGCCCGAAGAAAGAGGAAATTCTGTTAGATGAGCCTGCGATCATCAAACAGGGCAGTAAATATGGTGTGAAGATCAGATCAGAGGCTCCGTCTGTTCATATGATCCGTGCCAATATTGAGACTGAGATCGCACCGATCGTGGGAAGTGAAAAGCAGGCACAGGATCTGGTGGAATATATCAAAGCAGAGAGTGAGACTCCGGAGGGAGTATGGGGAACCAACATATTTGGAAAATCTGTAGAAGAGCTGGTGCTGGATGGGATGCGCAATAAGATCAATATGATCAACGAGGAGAGTCAGGTGAAGCTCCAGGATACGATGCAGAAGATCGTCAATGACAGTAATGGAGGGCTGGTCTGCATTATTATCTGATTTTTTTGTTTTTTTCTGCCGGATGCTTGGACTCTTATTCTCAGATGTGGTACAATAAAGCGGCGGAGTGTTCTCTGCATTACAGAATTTAGTTGAGACCGGAGTACAAGAAAGGGGTACGAATCTATGAAAGCGGCTATTTTTACGTTGGATACAGAAAGTTATAAAGCAAGAAAGGCAAGTGCGGCAGGGATGGTTTTAAAGAAACTGCTGGAACAGTCCGGGTTTGAGACTGCTGCCGTGCGTGTGATCCCGAAAGACCGGAAAGTGGCGGCATCGGTATTAAAAAGGGTGGCAGAGGAGCAGACCGCAGAGTTGGTTCTGACAACAGGAGCAGCAGGACATCTCGAGAGCGACTGTGCACCATATGCACTGATGGATGTGGCAGAACGCCTTCTTCCGGGGATCCCGGAGACACTGCGTGCATTCCGCAACCGGGATTCTCAGCAGGCGGTTCTGGACTGCAGTGCGGCAGGTGTGTGCAAAAAGACGCTGATGGTAAATCTTCCGGGAGATGCCAAAGAGGCAAAGGAAGCACTGGAATTTATTCTTCCGGAATTAAAACGTGCGATTGAGATGTTGAACGTATGATGCGGGTGACATATCTCGGACACAGTGGATTTCTTCTGGAGATGGAGGATGCCCTGCTTTTGTTTGATTATTATCAGGGCAGTCTCCCCGAAATGGATCCGGAAAAAACATTGTTTGTATTTGTGAGTCATGTACATTATGATCATTATAATCCGGACATTTTGAAATTGCGCCGTCAGAGACAGAACATCTGGTATCTTTTTTCTGATGATGTGCCGATGCCGGATGAACAGAAACAGGTAATCCGGCTGTCGCCCGAAGAAGAGAGGCGTGTGAATGGCATCCGGGTGCGTACACTGCCATCTACAGATGAAGGAGTCGCATTCTGGATAGAATATCAGGGAATCGTGATTTATCACGCAGGAGATTTGAACTGGTGGCACTGGGAAGGAGAACCAAAGTCGTATAACGAGCAGATGAGAGCGGATTATCAGAAGGCGATTGGAGAGCTTCCGGATCAGCCGATCGATGTTGCATTTGTGCCGGCGGATCTCCGTCTGGGTGAGCAGTATGTCTGGGGACTGGACTATTTTATGCGTCATACAGACACGAAAAATGTGTTCCCGATGCATTTCTGGGGATCCTATGAAGTGTTTGACAGGCTTTTTCACGAACCGTGTACAACAGAATATAGAAGCAGAATCCGAGAGATTCAGACAGAAGGACAGGTGTTTGACATTCAGAGTCAGACATAGTATAATGAAGAACAGTGTTAAGTAAGACAGACAATCGCGGCTGCATGCGCCGAAAGGCCGCAGACGAGGAAAGTCCGGGCTTCGCAGGGCAGGATGCCGGATAACGTCCGGTGGAGGTGACTCCAAGGCCAGTGCAACAGAAATAAACCGCCTGTATTTTGTGCAGGTAAGGGTGGAAAGGCAGTGTAAGAGACTACCGCCCTTCTGGTAACAGAAGGGGCACATGTAAACCCCATCCGAAGCAAGACCGAATAAAAGCTATGCGGCTGCCCGTCGCGCTTTAGGTAGGTTGCTTGAACCTGACGGCAACGTCAGGTCTAGATAGATGATTGTCCAATGACATAACCCGGCTTATCGTTTTGCTTAATTTGATGCTGTCGCTTTGCGGCAGCATTTTGCATATGAACAGAGATTTTATACAAGGCAGGAAAAGAGTATGGGAATGAGAATCAATACAACGCTGCCGCTTCCGGCAGAATTGAAAGCAGAGTATCCGCTTTCAAAGGAACTTACAGAAATCAAGAAAAAAAGGGATGCTGAAATCCGGGACATTTTTACAGGAAAGTCAGACAAGTTTGTCGTGATCGTAGGGCCATGTTCCGCAGACAATGAAGATTCCGTGTGTGAATATATAAGCAGGCTGGCAAAAGTGAATGAAAAAGTATCAGACCGCCTGATGATTATTCCGCGGATCTACACGAACAAACCAAGGACAACAGGTGAGGGATATAAAGGAATGCTTCATCAGCCAAAACCGGATCAGGCGCCGGATTTGCTGGCTGGAATTATTGCGATCCGTAAGATGCATATCCGTGCCATAGAAGAAAGCGGACTGACAAGCGCGGATGAGATGCTGTATCCGGAGAACAGAAGCTATCTGGATGATATCTTATCTTATGAGGCAATCGGGGCGCGTTCTGTTGAAAACCAGCAACACAGACTGACGGCCAGCGGTATGGATATTCCGGTGGGGATGAAAAATCCGACCAGTGGTGATTTTTCTGTGATGCTCAACTCTGTGATCGCGGCACAGAGTTCCCATACTTTTATTTACAGAGGCATGGATGTAACGACAGATGGAAACGATCTGGCACATGTGATTCTGCGCGGCGGAGTGGACAAGTATGGTACTTGTAATCCAAATTATCACTATGAGGATCTGATCCGTCTTCAGGCGATGTATGGAGAGAAACATCTGGCCAATCCGGCAGCGATCGTCGATGCCAATCATTCAAATTCCAACAAGCAGTTCAAAGAGCAGATCCGCATTGTCAGTGAGGTGCTTCACAGCCGGAATTACAATACAAAATTAAAAGAGCTGATCAAAGGTGTGATGATTGAAAGTTATCTGGAAGAAGGATGTCAGAGTATCGGGGCAGACCAGATTTACGGAAAGTCCATTACAGACCCGTGTCTTGGATGGGAAGATACAGAGCGATTGATTTATAAAATAGCAGAAGAGTGCTAGAAGGGAGGCACATGATGAGAAGGCAGATGCTTGGAAAAAGTATGCTGGAAGTTCCGGTAGTTGCAGCTGGATGTATGCGTATTCAGGGAATGGATGAGACAGAGGTGGATGAGTATATCCATACCTGTCTGGAACTGGGAATTCAGTTTTTTGATCATGCGGATATTTATGGAAAAGGGGCATGCGAATCTCTGTTCGGACGTGTATTCGAGCAGACAGAATTTCGCAGAGAAGATATCATCCTGCAGTCTAAATGCGGGATTGTACCGGGTGTGATGTATGACTTTTCCAAAGAACATATTTTGCAGTCGGTAGAGGAATCTCTCCGCAGGCTGCGTACTGATTATCTGGATATCCTGCTTCTTCACAGACCGGATGCACTGATGGAGCCGGAAGAAGTGGCAGAAGCATTTGATCTGTTGGAGGGATCCGGAAAGGTGAGACATTTCGGTGTTTCCAATCATACGCCGATGCAGATCCAGCTTTTGAAAAAATGTGTGAGACAGGATCTTCTTGTCAATCAGCTTCAGTTCAGTATTCCGTTTTCTAACATGGTTGCATCAGGACTTGAGGCAAATATGCTGACAGATGGTGCCGTCAACCGAGACAACAGCGTGCTGGATTTTTGCAGACTGCATGATATGACGATTCAGGCATGGTCTCCGTTTCAGTATGGATTTTTCGAAGGGGTATTTATTGACAGTGAGAAATATCCGGAATTAAATCAGGTGCTGGCAGATCTGGCGGAGAAATACGGGACAACAAAGACTGGTATCGCATCTGCATGGATATTCAGACATCCGGCAAAGATTCAGATGGTAGCAGGTACGACCAATCTGAAGCGATTGCGGGAGATCGCACTGGCGGCAGATATCCGGCTGACCAGAGAAGAATGGTATCAGTTATATTTAAGTGCGGGACATATACTGCCATAGAATTTTGAGATAAATAACGGGAACGTGATCTGTAAAAACCACGTTCCCGTTTGTTTTTTTTGTTTATCTTCCGGAGTATTTTTCTTCGCAGTATTTGCAGCGGTACACCTGGTTCTCTTCGTCTGTCAGGACAAAGATGTGATCCAGTTCCTGCTCGATGGATGTGATACATCTTGGGTTTTTGCAGCGGATCACATTGGTGATCTCTTTTGGAAGTCTTAGGATTTTTTTGTCGACGACCTGTTCATTGGAGATAATATTGACTGTGATATTGTGGTCGATAAATCCGAGAATATCAAGGTCCATAAAATCGATCGGACACTCGATCTTCATGATGTCTTTTTTTCCCATTTTACTGCTGCGGGCATTTTTGATGATCGCAACACAGCAGTCCAGTTTATCGAGGTGAAGATATTTGTAAATATCCATACTTTTTCCTGCTTCGATGTGATCCAGAACAAAACCTTCAGAAATACGTCCTACGTTCAATGTATTTTTCAAATTAGATACCTTCTTTCTTTATGCGAAACAAATTTTTGTTACTCTACATGAATATCAAGCAGTGTCAGAATCAGTGCCATACGTACATAAACACCATACTGTACCTGTCTGAAATAAGCTGCTCGCGGATCATCGTCTACTTCCACAGAAATCTCGTTGACACGTGGCAGTGGATGCAGTACAAACATATCGGAAGGAGCCAGCTGCATTTTCTTTTTGTCCAGGATATAGAAATCTTTCATGCGGACATAATCTTCTTCGTTGAAGAAACGTTCTTTTTGTACACGTGTCATGTATAGGATATCAAGTTCCGGCATGGCGTCTTCCAGACGGACAACTTCCTTGTATTCGATATGGTTTTTATCCAGAACATCCTGACGGATATAGCTTGGAAGACGTAATTCTTCTGGTGAGATCAAAACAAATCTGATTCCCTCATAGCGCACCAGAGCGTGGATCAGAGAATGTACGGTACGTCCGAATTTTAAGTCACCGCAAAGTCCGATCGTCATATGATCAAGGCGTCCTTTTACGGAACGGATAGTCAAAAGGTCAGTCAGTGTCTGGGTTGGATGCTGATGTCCTCCGTCTCCTGCGTTGATGACAGGAATGGAAGCGTGCTTACAGGCAACCATCGGCGCTCCTTCCTTTGGATGGCGCATAGCAACGATATCTGCATAACAAGAAACGGTGCGGATCGTATCTGAAACACTCTCTCCTTTTGAGGCAGAGCTGGAATCTGCGGAAGAAAATCCCATGATGCTTCCGCCCAGATTGAGCATCGCAGCCTCATGGCTTAAACGTGTACGCGTACTTGGTTCATAAAATAAAGTAGCCAGCTTCTTCCCTTCACATGCATGTGCATATTTTTCCGGGTGTTTTTCAATGTCTCCCGCCAGATTTAACAGTGTTTCCAGTTCCTCTACAGAAAAATCCAGAGGACTCATCAAATGTCTCATATGTAACCTCCTTGTAAATCAGATCTTGTTTGAGAGCAGAATCTGATTATCGATATTGTAATAAATCTTCAACAGTTTTGCGTTTTGGTGCAGATGGCTCGATATCAGGATATCCAAGTGCAATCAATGCAGCCAGTTCCCGTTCCTTTGGAATGTCCAGAAGACTGGAAATTCCACTCTCATCAAATACGCCCATAATGACAGTACCCAGTCCGTATTCGTGCGCAGCCAGACAGAACGTCTGACAGGCCACACCGGCATCAAACATCTGCCAGCGGTCTTTTTTTCCAGTGGTATAAGAGCCGTCGCGCTCAAAACCGCACCGTCCCTTGATATAAGTGACAGCAATCAAAACCGGTGTCTGGCGGATGATATCTGAATTGTAAGATGGGGTAAAGTCATCAGCAATTTTTCCCAGAAGGGAAGGATCCTCAATTGCGATATAACGGGTAATCTGAGTATTTTTCCAGGATGGGGAAAAAGAAGCTGCGGAAACGATCTCTTCAATCAATGAATGCTTAACAGAATCCGGTTTGAATCTGCGGATGCTTCTGCGGCTTTTGATACAATCAACTGTATTCATTTCGATGTACCTCCCTATGCAAAATCTCTTCAATCATCATATACTAAACTGTGAGTTTTTTCAACAGAGAATTCATATGAAAATTAAGAAAGAAGCAGAAAAAATCTGGACAGAAAGCGTAAATTGTAATTTAAAATTTGTTAATGGTTTGTAAAGAAGCTTAAAACAAAAAAATCAGGTGTTATAATACCAATGCAAAAGTGAAAAAAGAAGGAGAAATGTAAAATGAAGAAGAGAGTCATTGCGGTGTTGATTTCCGCCATACTGCTTTACCAGCCATTATCAGTATCTGCAGCAGCAGCTCCAGATGGAATGACAGACGCAAGCAAAACACCAGCGGCACAAAACGGGGCATGGGATGCATGGTGTGAGGAATGGGAAACAATAAAAACAGACTGGACACAGGTCGCCATGTCACCTGGATCCGATGAAACAGAAATGAATTTTGCATGGTATACGAAAGAAGGGGAAGAGGCATCCTTTGTATATGGACAGACTCCGGATCTAAGCGATGGGCAAAGTGCAGCAGTATCAGAAAGTCCAGCGCAGACAGGTTATAAGAGCAGCAAAGTGGTGATAAAGGATTTGAAGCCCGGAACTACGTACTATTATCAGGTGGGCGGAAAAGAGATTTGCTCCTTTACTACGGATGCAGATACAAGTTCCTTTTCCTTTATTTTCGTAGGAGATCCGCAGATTGGTTCTTCCAATCCGGAAAAAGCAAAGACTCCGGAGGATATTTTAAAACCATCCTTTGCGGCAGCACAGTCAGAAGCAGTTAGAAATGATACCTTTAACTGGAATGATACATTGACAAAAGCATATGAAAAAACAAACAGATTGGCATCCTTTGTTCTTTCTTCTGGGGATCAGATTCAGACAAATGCCAAAAAAGTGCAGGATACAACAATCAGTGAGGTAGAATATGCAGGATATTTGAGTCCGGATCTTATGAAAAGTGTACCCGTCGCAACAACGGTAGGAAATCATGATGCAGACAATGCCAATTATACGTATCATTTTAATCCGGCAAACAGCAGTTCTCTTGGCGACAATGGAACAGTAGGCGGAGATTATTACTACACATATGGGGACGCCCTGTTTATGATTTTAAATACGCAGGATACAAATGTGGAGGAACATCGTCAGTTTATTGAATCCACAGTAGCGGCAAATACAGATTGCAAATGGAAAATAGTAACACTTCATCAGGATATTTATGGATCTGCAGAACATTCCAATGAACCAGAAATCACCAATTTGCGTTATAGTCTGGTGCCTGTGTTTGAACAAAATGATATTGATCTGGTGTTGGCAGGACATGATCACGCATATTCCAGAACAAAAATGTTAAAAGGCGGTCAGTTCAAAATGGAATATTCGGATGATGAATTTGAAGAACAGTTGGAAAAAGATATGGATGCGGGAGAAAATCCTGATACACTTTATGAGGCACCGGGAAATATTTCAGAAGATACACAGGATGAGGGCGAACAAAAATATCTGAAATATCTGCATACGGTGATGGATGAGGAAGCAGTAATGGAATTGACAGAGAATCAGGAAACGGCGGTAAATTCTGATGGAATCATGTATCTGACAGCAGGGTCTTCATCAGGAAGTAAATATTATGATCTGGTACCTCGCCAACAGACTTATATTGCCAACAGATGGCAGCAGGATGTTCCGACTTATTCGGTAGTAGACATTACGGAAACAACATTGACAGTGAATACATATCGCACAGATACACAGGAACCGATCGATACACAGTTTATGCTTGTGAAATCAGTTGATCATGGACAGCTTTCCGCGTTAATTGAAGAAGCTGGGAGTAAAAATCCAGAAGAATATACAACCGAGAGTTATCAAACAATGCAGCAGGCTCTGGAAGGCGCCAGAACTGTAAATGCAGATCCGGCAGCGGATACGGCAACACTGACAAATGCATATACTGCATTGAAAACAGCATTGGATCAGTTGGAGATGAAACATCAGGAAAATTTAAACCCACCGTCATCCAGTGATTCACCGGACAATGGACAGTCACAAAACGGAGGTACAAGTGGTTCTATGAGCGACCAGACTACGCATACAGAAGGTATCAATAAAAAACCAGTGACTTCACAAACAACGGTAAAAACAGGAGACGCTGTACCGATTGCAGGGGTAGTGATCGTGATGTTAACAGCGTTACTTTGCGGAGGCGGAGTGCTCGTGGCTCGGAGAAAGCGTGACCAAAAATGAATTGGCTGAAAAAAGGGAGAAGGCAGTTTATCATTTTCGGAATTACGATTCTGTTTGCTGCATTTTTGATACAGTTAAATCAAGTGGAACGGGAAGGACTGTATGAAACAGAAGGAAAAACCTTTGAAAAAGCAAAAGTAGTGGAGATAAAAAAAGATAATACAACAGAGTCGGGAAATCAGATTGGAAATCAACTGGTTTCCCTTCGATTATTAAGTGGCAAGTTTCGTGGAACAGTTGTGGAGGCTGTCAGTTCTTCAGGATATCTTTACGGAACACATTGTGAAAAGGGCATGAAGGTGATCGCGGAAGTGAATGAAGGGGAAGATTCGTTGTATGTTACCGTCTACAGTTATGACCGTACGGCAATTTTGTGTATGATTGTTTTGCTGTTTTTGCTGACCTTAAGTCTGATCGGAGGGAGAAAAGGAGTCTATTCCGCTGTCGCTTTGATTTTTACATTTGTATGTATTGTATTTCTATTTTTGCCACTTATCTACAGAGGGGTATCTCCTGTTTGGGCAGCAGTGCTGGTTGCAATTCTGACGACGGTTGTGACCATGTATTTACTGGGAGGGATTTCAAGTAAAAGTGTGACTGCTGTGGTCGGCACAGTACTGGGGGTTGGAATTTCAGGGATACTGGCAATTCTGTTTGGAAAATGGACACATATTTCCGGATATAATGTTGCAGATATTGAGCAGTTGACGTATGTAGGTCAGACAACGAATATTAAAATTGGAGAATTGTTGTATGCGGGCATTTTGATTTCGGCACTGGGGGCTGTTATGGATGTTGCGATGTCAATAGCGTCTACTATTAATGAAATCCACTTTCGCAATCCACTGCTTTCTGCAAGGGAATTATTTTTTTCGGGGATACGGGTTGGAAAAGATATGATGGGGACAATGTCAAATACACTGATTTTAGCTTTTACAGGTACGTCGATTAATACGTTAGTATTTTTGTATGTGTATAACTATTCCACAACGCAGATCATCAATATGTATTCCATAGGAATCGAGTTAATTCAGGGAATTGCTTCCACAATGGGAGTGATATTGACGATTCCATTGGTTTCATTACTTAGTGCATGGCATTTAAAACGGAAAGAAATTAAAATTTTTTCAAAAATTTTTCAAAGAACAGGCCGGCGGTAAACCAAAGCGGCGCATAATCAAGACGGATGACCCCTTTGATATTGAATTTTGCACGACTGTAATCCCAGGGACAGATCCGGTGTTTCTTTAAAAACAGACCGGATAAAAATTCCCCGGCAAAAATAAAAGCAGTGTAGATACTGCCTCTTAAAAGGGTGCTTTTTGTTTTCAGTTTTTGGGAAAGCGGAGAAAAGACGCACGCCATCCCGTAGATCGGAAACATCCAGATGGATGTCTTTCCCGCAAGTGTATAATCTTTTACCAAAAGGGAATGAAGTCCCGTAAACAGTATTTCCATGCACCAGCCGATGATGCCGCATAAAATAAATTTTTTCTTCATAACAACAGGATGTCCGTTTCCGTGAAGATTTATGCAGATGAAAATCAGGTATTGTACAATCGGAAAAAAATGTATTATAATACAGCTTAAGTTTGAAAGGACAAGGAGAGAAGAAAAATGGCGACATTGGAAGAACTCAGGGAGAAGCTGGATGGGATCGATGATCAGATCGCAAAGCTGTATGAAGAAAGAATGAAAGTCTGCGAGGATGTTGGAAGATTTAAAGTCGGCGCAGGGCGAAAAGTGTTTGACCGTCAAAGAGAACATGAAAAACTTCTGGATGTGGCATCCAAGGTGAACGGTGAGTTTAACAAGAAGGGGATTCAGGAGCTGTACGCACAGCTGATGAGTATGAGCCGGAAATTGCAGTATCAGCAGCTTGTGGAGGCGGGTGCACTGGGAAGACTTCCGTTTATTGAGATGGAGTTGCTTGATAAGCAGAATGTCCGTGTCGTATTTCAGGGTGTGGAAGGAGCTTATAGTCAGGCTGCCATGAAGAAATATTTTCCGGACAATGAGAACAATTTTCATGTGACGACTTTCCGGGAAGCCATGGAGGCAATCGAGGAGGGGGCGGCAGATTTTGCAGTTCTTCCGATTGAAAATTCTTCTGCTGGAGCAGTCAATGAAGTATATGATCTGTTGGTAGAGTTTGAAAATTATATTGTGGGAGAGACGTTTCTTCCAATCGAAAATACGCTGGCAGGCCTTCCTGGAACCACACTCTCTCAGATTGAGCGTGTGTACTCTAAGGCAGAAGCTCTGATGCAGACAAGCCGTTTCCTGGAAAAGCATGGAGACTGGCAGCAGATCAGTGTGTCCAATACAGCGGCAGCGGCAAAAAAAGTCCTAAAAGAGCAGGATCACTCGCAGGCGGCAGTGTGCAGTGCATATGCAGCACAGGTATACGGACTTTCTGTTCTGGCAGAGGATATCAATGATGAGACTAATAATGTGACACGGTTTATCATTGTTACGAATCAGAAGATTTTCACGCCGGATGCATCGAAAATCAGTATTTGTTTTGAACTTCCGCACCAGAGTGGATCACTGTATCAGATTTTGTCGCATTTTATTTACAATGACCTGAACATGACAAAGATTGAATCCCGTCCGGTGGAAGGGAAAAGCTGGGAGTATCGTTTCTTTGTGGATTTCGAAGGAAATCTCGAACAGCCGGGTGTGAAAAATGCGATCCGGGGGCTCAGAGAAGAAGCGCGGAACTTGAAGATTTTAGGAAATTATTGATGAGTATGAGGGAGGAACAGGAAGATGCGTACCAATGAACTGATCTTATATAAAAATATGGAATACGAAGAGTTACTTTTGGATATGACATTTCTGATGGAACATTATGATAATGAATACTATAATCAGGAGGATTTAAAAGGACTGCTTTTTTCCTGTATGAATGAATTGCTGGAACTCTCAGAGTGTCACGGGTTTTTCGGAAATCTCTGGCATACCTTCCTGACTTTCCTGCTGGCAAATGATGAAAATACTTACAGTACCTCCTGCGAGATCACGGGAGAGACAAAAGGAAGCCTGAATCTGGCGGCAGAGCATGATTTTTGGATTTTTAAAGAATTATTCGATTATGATTTCACTGCATTGATGCGGGTATTGGATGCAGGCTGTTTTTCCCTTCTTCTGGACTATGAAAATACACAGGATGACAGGATTGTTTTTAATAAACGAATCCGTGACAGAATCTGTAATCTGAGCAGGGAGCTGGAGCAGGCAGAGGACGTACAGTCGTTTAAGCAGTGCGTGACGGAGTTTTATCGGGAGTTTGGAGTCGGAAAGCTGGGACTGCACAAAGCGTTTCGCGTGGAACATACCAAAGACGGAGCAGCGGAAATCGTTCCAATCACGAACATTGCTCATGTGCATCTGAATGATCTCGTAGGATATGAGGCAGAAAAGCAAAAGCTGATTGATAATACCAAAGCGTTTGTAGAGGGAAAAAGAGCCAATAACTGTCTGCTCTACGGAGATGCAGGGACAGGAAAATCATCTTCCATCAAAGCAATTTTAAATCAGTATTATGATCAGGGGCTTCGCATGATCGAAGTATATAAGCATCAGTTTCAGGATCTGAACGAGGTGATTGCCCAGATTAAAAATAGAAACTATAAATTTATTATTTACATGGATGATCTCTCTTTTGAAGAATTTGAAATCGAATATAAGTATCTGAAAGCCGTGATCGAAGGAGGTCTGGAGAAAAAACCGGACAATATTCTGATCTATGCAACTTCCAACAGAAGGCATCTGGTGAGGGAGACTTTCCGTGACAAACAGGATCGGGATGAAGAACTGCATACAAACGATACGGTGCAGGAAAAACTGTCTCTTGTGGCAAGATTCGGTGTCAAGATTTATTTTGCCTCTCCGGCTAAAAAGGCATTCCAGAAGATCGTGACAGAACTGGCAAAGCGGAACCATATTTCCATGCCGGAAGAAGAACTTTTATTGGAAGTCAATAAATGGGAACTGAGTCACGGGGGAATGTCGGGAAGAACTGCACAGCAGTTTATTGATTACCTTCTTGGGAAGGAATAACCGCATCAGGCGGAAAAAGAAAAGGAATTTGGTATGACAGGAAAGAAACGGATGCGCCGTCTTGCATTGACAGGCGCACTGCTGATGCTGTGCACAAATACGGCGGCAGGATGCAGACAGCAGGAAAAGCAGGAAGTAACACCAGAAGTATTGATGGATGCGGTAGACAAAAATATGAAAGAAGTCAATTCGGCATCCAGTTCACTGGAAATCGAGGTGGAGTTGGAGGATGTGCTGGATCATACCAGAATCCGAATGGATATGGACATGGAGAACACGGTAAGCCCCAGAGCAGGACACGCAAAGGGGAGGGCGGAAGTGAAGCTAAATGATAATCTGGTCTCTAGTAATATGGAAATCTACCAGGTGGAAGAAGGCGATAAGTATGTGACGTACAGTAGTCTTTACGAGCAGTGGTCGAGGACAGAGAGTGAAAACAGCTCCTCTTCCAGTGGTACAGAAACAGATTTTTTCCAGAGTGCAAGAGCGGAAATCGAAGATTTTACGCTTGCAAAGCAGCCGGTAAAGGTCCGGGAAAAGACGTGCTATGAAATCTACGGGGATATGCAGGGAAAGAAGCTGATGGATTTTCTTGGGGAGGAGATGATTCAGGCCTACGGTCTTGTGGATCTGCTGGATCAGGATGCGCTGGATACACTGGAGATTCCGGTTACGGTGGATATTTACAAAAAAGAAAAGCTGCCGGCAAGGATCATCGTGGATATGACAGATGTGATGGATGAATTATACCAAAGCTTCGGGAAAACAACTAATGTGAATTTTTATAATATTGAACTGGTGTATAACGGATATGATAATGTGGGACAGATTCAGGTTCCTGAAGATGTGAAGCAAGCAGTCAATGGATAAGAATACTCTTTTATTATAGAAAAATAGATGGATGCCCCTGGTAACGAAATCTGTACCAGGGGCATTTTGAATGCATTTTAATCAGAAATTTCTTTTAAGTCGCCGATATCACTGTCGATGATCAGCGAATAATTGGTATAATATACGACAAAGCCGGGTTTTGCACCCTTTGGTTTTTTGACATGTTTTTTCTCAATATAGTCAATCTCTACTTTTTCTCCGCCCCGGGCCTTGGAATAGTAAGCGGCAAGCCGTCCGGCCTCTTCAAATGTACGGTCCGGAAGCTCATCTCCGTTGGTGCGGACAACAACATGAGATCCGGGAGTATTTTTTGCATGGAACCACCAGTCATTGCCGACTGCAAATTCGAAGGTCAGCCAGTCGTTCTGCAGGTTATTCTTTCCGACATAAATATGATATCCGTCACTGGAAAGATAGTGCAGTGGTTTGTTTTTGATCTTTACTTTTTTCTTGGTGAATTTGCGGCGCATATAACCGGAATGAATCAGCTCTTCCTTGATCTCTGCAAGATCCTCCTCACTGAGTGCGATATCCAGAGCAGTGCTGACGGATTCCAGATATGTGATGTCTTCTTTTGTTTCTTCGGTCAGTTCGGACAATGCTTCAAAGGTACGTTTTTGTTTGTTATATTTTTCGAAATAGCGCTGTGCATTTTCCAACGGAGTTTTTGTGGTATCCAATGGGATTTTTACGATTTCATTGTTGTAGTAATTCAAAGCTTCCAGTACTTTTGCACCCGGTTCCAGATTATAGCCGTAAGTATGGATCAGTTCGCCGTATACTTTGTATTTGTCCCGATCCTCGGTATCGGATAACTGCCGCATCTGCAGAGCATATTTTTTTCTGGCACGTTCCAGAGCGGTCTGTACGATATGGCGCAGATCAGCAGATTTCTGGCGGATACGGGTGATCTGGTTTTTGGTTGCATAATAAGTCTCCAGTACGTGTGAGATGGAAGAAAAAGTTTCTCTGTGGTATGCATGCAAATGATCCAGCCCAAGGGATGCAAATTCCTTTGGCTCTTTTCCGTCATAGTATACAGACGGGGAGAATTGATCTTCCCTGACTGCGGAGAGATAAATACAAAACTGATTGTAAAAGTGTACACAGACATCTGCGGAAAGCTCTGAGGCCGGAAGTCTTGAGTCTATACCGGAAAGAAAACAGATCTCCTCAGCGGTGACGGGACTGATCCCGGTAAAGCTGGTGTAGATCGCCTTGGATACCGGCATTGGCTTTGCACGAAGCAGGGTATGAAACTCGGCTTCTGAAATTGTGAGCGGATCTGCTTTTTCCATGGTGTCCGGGATGAAATAGTCCCGTCCGGGCAGCACTTCCCGGACAGAACTCATCTGGGCGGAGACATGTTTGATGCTGTCAATGATCGTTCCGTCTGAAGTACAGAAAATAATATTGCTGTGTTTGCCCATGATCTCCACGATCAGATCCTTGCGGCAAAGATCGCCAAGCTCATCCAGATGCTCGATTGTAAAATGAATGATCCGTTCTAGTTTGGGCTGCCAGATATCCACGATCCTGCCGTTTGCAATGTGCTTTCTCAAAAGCATACAGAAATTGGGAGCAGTCATGGGACTTGGTTTATTCGCGTCAGTGAGATATATGAGCGGAAGAGATGCACTTGCAGAAATGGAAAGCCGTCTCTGTCCCTTAGGGGATTTGATCGTCAGCAGAAGCTCGTCTGCCTCCGGCTGTGCGATCTTTGCAATTCTTCCGTTTAAAAGCTGTTCTTTTAATTCGTGGACCAGATTGGCCACGACAATTCCGTCAAAAGCCATAAAAAAATCCTTTCTTTTGGTTGGTTTCGTTTAACTTGATTATTGTATCACAGAATTCGGACAAGTGGTACCTGAAATCGGGAATTTCTGGAGTGAAAGCTTGACCAAACAGCATAAATAAGAGTATACTGGTAACAGAATTTCAAGAAAATGACAGAGGACAAAGACATGATAAAAAGTATGACAGGTTTTGGACGATGTGAAATTCAAAAAGAGTCCAGAAAATTTACGGTAGAGTTAAAAAGTGTGAACCACAGATATCTGGATGTAAATATCCGGATGCCGAAAAAGCTGAATTTTTTTGAGACGGCGATCCGTACGCTTTTAAAGCAGTATGCCAACCGTGGGAAGGTAGACATTTTTATTTCCTGTGAGGATTTGTCACAGCAGCAGATGATGCTGAAGTATAATGCTGCACTGGCAGCGGAATATATGCGTTATTTCCGTCAGATGAGCGAGGAGTTTCACATTGCAAATGATGTGAAAGTATCTGCATTGTCCCACTATCCGGAGGTACTTACAATGGAAGAGCAGACAGAGGATGAAGAGATTCTCTGGAGCGGGCTCAAAGAGGCGCTGGAGGGAGCGTTTGGACAGTTTGTGGAAACCAGAGTTTTGGAAGGTTCTCACTTAAAAGAAGATATCCTTCAGAAGCTCTCCGGTATGGAATCACTTGTGGAACAGGTGGAAGCACGTTCTCCTCAGATTGTGGCAGAGTATCGTGCAAAGCTGGAAGAAAAAGTAAAAGAATTACTTGCGGACGCGCAGGTTGAAGAGAGCCGGATTGCAGCGGAAGTGATTCTGTTTGCGGACAAGATCTGTACGGATGAAGAAGTTGTTCGTTTGAAAAGTCATATCGCACATATGAGAAATACACTGGAAGAGTCGGAGGGAATCGGGCGTAAGCTGGATTTCATCGCACAGGAGATGAACCGGGAGGCGAATACGATTTTATCCAAGGCGAATGATCTGGAAGTTTCGAATTATGCCATCGGACTAAAGACAGAGATTGAAAAAATCAGAGAACAGATACAAAATATTGAATAACCAGGAGATAAAGGAGAAATTTTAAAGAGATGAATCAGAGAGGGATTTTGATCGTTGTATCCGGATTTTCAGGGGCAGGAAAAGGAACACTGATGAAAGAATTGATGAAGCGTTATGAGGAAACTTATGCACTTTCTGTTTCTGCCACCACACGAAATCCAAGAGAAGGAGAAGTGGATGGAAGGGAATATTTTTTCAAAACAACCGAAGAATTTGAAAAAATGATTGCGAAAGAAGAGCTGATAGAGTATGCTAGATACGTGGAAAATTATTATGGAACACCGCGTACCTATGTAGAACAGCAGTTGGAAGCGGGAAAAGATGTGATTCTGGAGATTGAGATTCAGGGAGCGCTCAAGGTAAAGGAACGCTTTCCGGACACATTGCTTTTGTTTGTGACGCCGCCGTCTGCCAAAGAGCTGCGCAGACGTCTGGTCGGAAGAGGGACAGAGACCATGGAGGTGATCGAGTCCAGACTGGCAAGGGCAGTGGAGGAGTCAGAGTACATGGATCAGTATGATTATCTGGTGATTAATGATGATCTGGATGTCTGTGTATCCGAGATGCATAAGATCATCCAGGGAGAGCATCAAAGAAGTTTCCGTAATGAGAGCTTTATTCAGAGTATGAAACAGGATTTAAAAGGGAATGTGAAAGGAGACAGATAGAATATGTTACATCCATCTTATACAGATTTGATGAAGGTCGTAAATCAGGACGTTGAGGAAGGGGAATCAAAGGTTGTAAACAGCCGGTATTCCATTGTTATGGCAACGTCCAAAAGAGCGAGACAGTTGATTGACGGAGATCTTCCGATGGTACATGCAAAGGCAGGAGAGAAACCTCTGTCAATTGCAATTGAAGAGATGAATGCAGGCGAACTCAAGATTCTGGCAGAAAACGCAGAAGAGGAATAGGCATAGAAAGAGAAGATAAGGGGCAGATGCCATATGGTATCTGCCTTTCTGACTGTTGAAAAAAGGAGAAAAATGAAATATGAATATACTTTTTATTTCCCTCGGGTGTGATAAAAATCTGGTGGACACAGAAGTGATGCTGGGGATGCTGGCATCCAGAGGATATCAGATGGTAGATGAAGAGGCACAGGCAGATGTGATTGTGATCAATACCTGCTGTTTCGTCCACGACGCCAAAGAGGAGAGTATTCAGAATATTCTGGAGATGGCAGAATATAAAAAAGAGGGCAGATTAAAAGCCCTGATCGTGACAGGATGTCTGGCACAGCGTTACCGTCAGGAGATTTTGGATGAGATCCCGGAAGTGGATGCGGTGCTTGGAACGACTGCATACGACAAGATTTTAGATGCGATTGACGAGGCGCTAAAGGGGCACCATACACTGACACTGGCCGATACAGATCTCCTTCCGGAAGTGGAGACAAAACGTCTGGTGACTACGGGCGGTCATTTTGCGTATCTGAAAATCGCAGAAGGGTGCGACAAGCATTGTACGTATTGTATTATTCCAAAGATCCGTGGAAATTTCCGGAGTGTGCCGATGGAGCAGCTCCTGTCAGAAGCAGAATATCTGGCAGAACAAGGGGTGAAGGAACTGATTCTGGTTGCACAGGAGACAACCTTGTACGGAAAAGATCTTTATGGTGAAAAATCTTTGCACAAACTCTTGAGAGAGCTGTGTAAAATTTCAGGAATCCGCTGGATTCGAATTTTATATTGTTATCCGGAAGAAATTTATGATGAATTGATTCAGACGATTAAGGAAGAACCAAAAATCTGTCATTATCTGGATCTTCCAATCCAGCATGCCAATGATGAGATTCTCAAACGTATGGGAAGAAGAACGACAAAACAGGAACTGATAGATATTATCAGTAAGCTCAGGAGAGAAATTCCGGATATCGCGCTTCGCACCACATTGATCACGGGATTCCCGGGAGAAACGAAAGAGCAGCATGAGGAACTGATGGAGTTTGTGGATGAGATGGAATTTGACAGACTCGGTGTGTTTACTTATTCTCCGGAGGAGGATACTGCAGCTGCGAGGATGGAAGGGCAGATCGAGGAAGAAGTCAAGGAAGAACGCCAGGCTGAACTGATGGAACTGCAGCAGGAAATTGCGTTTGATACTGCGGAAAATATGGTCGGAAAAGAAGTGCTTGTGATGATCGAAGGAAAAGTAGCAGATGAAAATGCATATGTGGGAAGAACATACAGAGATGCGCCGAATGTGGACGGTTTGATTTTTGTTAACACAGAGGAAGAACTGATGTCCGGTGATTTTGCAAAGGTAAAAGTATCGGGAGCAGTGGATTATGATTTGATAGGAGGTCTTATCTGATGAATTTACCGAATAAACTGACGGTTCTGCGAGTGCTGATGGTACCGTTTTTTGTGCTGTTTATGCTGACAGATCTTGGTGGAGCGGCGAACAAATGGATTGCACTGGCGATTTTTGTGGTGGCCAGTCTGACCGATCTGCTAGATGGAAAAATTGCCAGAAAATATAATCTGGTCACAAATTTTGGAAAGTTTATGGATCCGCTTGCGGATAAACTGCTGGTATGTTCAGCAATGATCTGTCTGATCGAAAAAGGAAGTCTGGCGGCATGGATCGTGATCGTGATCATTGCCAGAGAGTTTATTATCAGTGGATTCCGTCTGGTGGCGTCTGACAATGGAATTGTGATCGCGGCAAGCTACTGGGGTAAATTCAAGACAGTCTTTCAGATGGCGATGGTCATTGTACTGATCATGGATCTGGATGGTGCTTTTGATGTGATCGGGCAGGCACTGATCTGGATTTCACTGGCACTTACGATCATTTCACTGATTGATTATGTGGCAAAAAATATTCAGGTACTGACCAACGGAGGCATGTAAGATGTATACAGACTGGCTTTTAAAAATGAAGGAAAATGAAGCGCAGACGACATTGGAAGAGCGTGTGGTGGAATTGCTTGCTGAACACAAAATGACAGTCACTACAGCGGAATCCTGCACAGGCGGCCTGATCGCAGCAACGCTGGTGAATGTTCCAGGGGCATCTGACGTATTGAATGAAGGGTATATCACATATTCCAATGAAGCGAAGATACGTCTTGTAAACGTTTCCCCAGAGACATTAGAGCGTTATGGAGCAGTCAGTTCCCAGACAGCAAAAGAAATGGCGAATGGAGCAGCAAAGGCGGCAAAAGCAGAGGCTGCTCTAAGCGCTACGGGAATTGCGGGACCGGGAGGAGGAACAGAGGAAAAGCCGGTAGGTCTGGTTTATATCGGCTGTTCTGTGAACGGAAAGACAACTGCGAAAAGATGTGTTTTTGATGGAAACCGTATGGAAAACAGGCAGCATACAGTGGAAACTGCATTGGAAATGCTTGTGGAAGCACTGGAAAATCTGGAAAAATAGAAAGTGATAATTGACGAATGTCGGAATTTGTGAGAGAATGTAAACGAATACGGCGTTAAGAATTTATCAAAGCCGCAGAGGGAAACCTCAAATAATACACAATTACATATGTTGAAAGGAGTTTTAACATGATTTATTCACACGAAGTAGAAATGATGTGTCCGGTAGCTCAGGGAGCAAATCACGGACCAGCTCCAATCCCAGAAGAAGCAAAATGGGTGCAGGCAAAAGAAGTTAAAGATATCTCAGGACTGACACACGGTGTAGGCTGGTGTGCTCCACAGCAGGGAACATGTAAGCTGACACTGAACGTAAAAGAAGGTATCATCCAGGAAGCACTGGTTGAGACAATCGGATGTTCAGGAATGACTCATTCTGCAGCTATGGCATCTGAAATTCTTCCGGGAAAAACAATTCTCGAAGCTCTGAACACAGACCTTGTCTGTGATGCAATCAACACAGCTATGAGAGAATTATTCCTGCAGATCGTATACGGACGTACACAGAGTGCATTCTCTGAAGATGGACTTCCGATTGGTGCAGGACTGGAGGATCTTGGAAAAGGACTTCGTTCTCAGGTTGGTACAATGTACGGAACTCTTGCAAAAGGACCTCGTTACCTGGAAATGGCTGAAGGTTATGTAACAGGTATCGCTCTGGATGAGAATAATGAAATTATCGGATACAAATTCGTAAGCCTTGGTAAATTCACAGACTTCATTAAAAAAGGTGATACACCAAACGAAGCATGGGAAAAAGCACAGGGACAGTATGGACGCGTGGATGATGCAGTTAAGATCATCGACCCAAGACAGGAATAGGCGATAGGAGGACTTAAAATGGCTTTATTTGAATCATATGAAAGACGAATTGATAAAATCAATGCTGTATTAAACAGCTACGGAATTGCTTCTATCGAAGAAGCTGAAAAAATCACAAAAGATGCTGGACTGGATGTTTACAATCAGGTAAAAGGAATCCAGCCGATCTGTTTTGAAAATGCATGCTGGGCTTACATTGTAGGTGCTGCTATCGCAATCAAAAAAGACTGCAGAAGAGCTGCTGACGCTGCTGCTGCAATCGGAGAAGGTCTTCAGGCATTCTGTATCCCTGGATCTGTTGCAGACCAGAGAAAAGTAGGTCTTGGACATGGTAACTTAGGAAAAATGCTTCTGGAAGAAGAGACAGACTGTTTCGCATTCCTTGCAGGACATGAGTCTTTCGCAGCCGCAGAAGGTGCAATCGGTATTGCTGAAAAAGCGAACAAGGTTCGTAAAAAACCACTTCGTGTTATCTTAAATGGTCTTGGAAAAGATGCAGCAAAGATCATTTCCAGAATCAACGGATTTACATATGTTCAGACAGAGTATGACTACTACACAGGAGAATTAAAAGAGGTTTCCCGTACAGCATATTCTGACGGACTTCGTTCTAAAGTAAACTGCTACGGAGCAAATGATGTTCGTGAAGGTGTTGCAATCATGTGGAAAGAGGGAGTAGACGTATCTATCACAGGTAACTCTACAAACCCGACACGTTTCCAGCATCCAGTTGCAGGAACATACAAAAAAGAATGCATCGAAGCAGGAAAGAAATACTTTTCAGTTGCTTCAGGTGGTGGTACAGGACGTACACTTCACCCAGACAACATGGCAGCAGGACCGGCTTCTTACGGTATGACAGATACATTAGGACGTATGCACTCTGATGCTCAGTTTGCAGGATCTTCTTCTGTACCGGCTCACGTAGAGATGATGGGACTGATCGGCGCTGGTAACAATCCGATGGTTGGAATGACTGTTGCTGTTGCAGTAGCGATTGAAGAATCAGCAAAAGAAGGAAAATTCTAAGAAACGGCGGAAAATCGCGGGTTTTGAAGAGTATAAGGACGTGTAAGAGTGTATAGATAAGTGGTACATTAGTACATTATTAGTACACTATTAGTACAAGTCGATTAGTACAAGTAAAATAATAAAAAACAGAGACATTTTTTAATGTCTCTGTTTTTTATAAGATCCTATGAATATTTATTATGAGAAAATCGAATCTTGCAAAATAGTTCTTTGCAGTGTTATACTAAAACCAGAGATTCATAGACGGGATGGAAATGGAGTATTAATGTGAAGAGTACAAAAGCAGATGTTATATTTAAAGATTTCTGGCGTGTAAACGAACATTTTGCAGATTTGTTTAATACAGTAGTGTTTCATGGAAAAGAAATCTTAAAACCGGAGATACTGGAAGAGATGGATACGGATGTTTCCGGTGTGATCGAGATGAAAGATTATAAGGAAACATTATCAAGAACAAGAGACGTGATCAAGAAGACTGCTTATGGGGTAGAATTTGTTGTGTTAGGGATTGAGAATCAACAGCATATCCATTATGCAATGCCGCTGAGACACATGATATATGATGCCATGGGCTACTTGAAAGAATATCAGGAGATTACACGCAATTATAAAGGGTCAAATATAAAATTGTCAGATTCCGATGAATTTTTATCGAGAATGCGAAAAGAAGACAGGATGCATCCGATTATTACACTAACCATTTATACTGGTGAAAAAGTATGGGATGGACCGTGTTCGTTGAAAGATATGATCGTGGAAATGCCAGAAGAGATTGCAGCCGTTTTTTCAGATTATAAAATGAATCTCCTGGAGGTAAGAGATTCGGCAGGATATGTCTTTCGGAATGAAGATGTGCAGAGCGCATTTGAGATCACACGAGAAGTGTTCGCGGGAAATTTTGATGGGATCCGGGAAAAATACAGTGATAAGAGAATTAGTTCAGAAGCTCTGTCTTTGATTGGTCAGATGGCAGGATCCACAGAACTGATTGAGATGGGAAAATCGATGGAGGTGACGAATATGTGTACCGCATTGGAACGTTTGAAAGCAGAAGGTGTTGAACAGGGTATCGAACAGGGTATCGAGCAGGGCATGGAAAAAGGGGTAGAAAAAACAGTCATTTCTATGCTGAAGAAAAATTATCCGATTTCTGAAATTTGTGAGATTACAGGGAAAACAGAAGAAGAGATTTTGAAAATAAAAGAGACACTGTAGTGTATGGGAGATATCAAAAGGTATCTCCTATTTTTATTGTGCCGAAATTCGGCATAATATGAGTTTTATGAAATGTTATAGAGGTGAAGATGTGTAGTATATATGATAATTTAAGAAAAGGTTTAGGAAATGTATCAAAAGATAGATGTATATTTACATTTCTTACATTGCTTAGTATTTTTGCAGGGAGCTATTGCTGTAATATATCGGCATTGCCAGGATTTGAATGGTTTATTCATCATAGTGAATTTCTAAAAAATATTTCCTATAGCGTTGTGGCAGGGTACATTTTTTATCTGGTACAGTATGTAATATCCAATTATATTCTTGGTAAAAAGGCATTAAAATTACTAATACCTGTGCGGGGATGGTTTGCTGCAAAAGAGGGAGGATCTATAGACTTGAAGGGGCAAGATGTCGTCCTTTATGAAACTGCCATAAAGGGGACATTGGAACAGGAAAAATTGTATTACAGAAAAAAAGCGGCACCGTTCAATCGTAACCGCAAAATAGAAAGTATCTTTTCAAAATCATCATATATGAGATAATAGGCTCATCATTATAAAGGTAAAAAGGTTTAGTACTCAACTTTTTTGACTAGAGTGTGTTTGAAAAATAAAATTTGCACAAAACATGTGTTTTTATTCCCTTTTTCATGATAAAATAAAGAAAAAAAGGGGGGATCCAACCGAAATTGGACACAGTCGAGAAGGAGCAAGCACTAAAGCTTATGTTATTATAAATCAAAAAGTGAAGGGAAAACTAAAATGGGGAAACTATATTTTCGGTACGGAGCTATGGGCAGCAGCAAGACGGCAAATTTGCTGATGGTTCACTACAATTTTCTGGAGAGGGGGAGACGTCCGGTTATTTTGAAGCCAAAACTGGATACAAGAGACGGAGAATATATTGTGAAGTCACGCATTGGCTTACAGGCGAAGTGCGAATTGATTGAAGAGTTTACGATGAAGCCGGACACGTATGATGCAATCCTGGTGGATGAAGCAAATTTCTTATCATCTGAACAGGTGGAATGGCTGGCCGAGATCTGTGATCAGTATGATATTCCGGTCTTATGCTATGGGCTGAAGACAGATTTCAGAGGTGTCTTATTTGAAGGATCAAAACGGCTGATGGAGCTGGCTGATGCAATCGAGGAGCTTCCGATCATTTGCTGGTGCGGAAAGAAAGCACATTTCAATGCCAGAGTTATTGATGGAAAAATGGTAAGGGACGGAGCGCAGATCGCGCTTGGAGCCAATGATATGTACGTACCGCTCTGCAGGAGACATTTTATGAGTGGAGAGATTAAACCATATCAGACGGTAGAGGAGAAATGAGTATGATTATTCAGAGACATTATGAAAATTTGAATATAATGTATGAAAATACAATGCCATATCGGTCCTATTATATTCCGGCCTCTTGCAACATGGGACCGTTGGTGGAGAACAGAGAAAAATCAGATCGGATGACTTTGCTTAATGGAAAATGGAAATTTTGTTATTTTGACAGTATTTACGATCTGCAGGATGCGTTTTACGAGGAAGGATATTCACTTGACGGGTTTGAAGAAGTGACTGTCCCCGGAATGTGGCAGAATTATGGGTATGATACGTATCAGTATACCAACGTGAGATATCCGATTCCGTTGGATCCTCCGTATGTTCCACAGGAAAATCCGTGCGGGGCATATGTGCGGACATTTGAGTATCAGAAGAAGGAAGATGCACCAAATGTATATTTAAATTTCGAAGGGGTGGATTCCTGTCTTTATGTCTGGGTGAATGGAACATATGTAGGATACAGTCAGGTGTCCCATGCTTCCAGAGAGTTTGACATTACAGATCTGGTGAAAAACGGAAGCAATACGCTGGCAGTACTGGTCTTAAAATGGTGTGATGGCACCTACCTGGAAGACCAGGATAAATTTCGGATGAGTGGGATTTTTCGGGATGTGTATCTGCTGCAGCGGCCTGATAATGCCATATATGACTATTTCACAACAACCAGGATTGTGGATGGAAACGCAGAAATTACTGTGCGGGCAAAGTACTTAAAAGAAGCAGCGCCTGTGAAGATTGCAATTTATGACAAAGAAGGAGTGTTGTGCGTATCCGGGAGACTGCAGGAAATATCGGATGGGGAATATACGCATCAGGCGGTATTGAAAATAGAAGCCCCTAAATTATGGAATCCGGAGCAACCATACTTGTATACAATGGTCCTGGAAAACACAGGAGAAGTGATTGTTGACCGAATTGGAATACGGGAAATCTCTATCAGAGATGCAGTAGTTTATGCAAATGAGGTTTCGGTCAAATTCAAAGGGGTAAATCGTCATGATTCCGATCCGGTAACCGGATTTGTAATCGGAATGGAACAGATGAAAAAAGATCTGCAGATGATGAAAGAGCATAACTTCAATGCGATTCGAACCAGCCATTATCCAAACGCGCCTTATTTTTATCAGTTGTGTGATGAATATGGATTTTACGTGATCGCAGAAGCAGACAATGAAAGTCATGGAACACAGTCACAATATCTGGAAGATTCCAGTTGGGAAAATATCAGCAAACGATGGAATGAACGGATTGCGGATCATCCTGCGTTTATTCCGGCGACGATGGACCGCACCAGGCTTTGCGTGTACAGAGAGAAAAATCGTCCCTGTGTTGTAATCTGGTCCATGGGCAATGAATGTGGATACGGATGTACATTTGAAGAAGCGTTGAAGTGGACAAAGGAATTTGATCCGTCCCGGCTGACTTGTTATGAAAGTGCTCTTTATAAAAGTGACAGGAGAAGATATGATTACTCCAATATTGATCTTTACAGCAGAATGTATCCTGAGTTGGAAGAGATTGAGGAATATATGGAGAAAGGACCGGATAAGCCGTTTCTTTTGATCGAATACTGTCATGCGATGGGGAATGGTCCCGGGGATTTGGAAGACTATTTTCAGATGATTTACAAGTATCCGTCTCTTTGCGGTGGATTTGTATGGGAATGGTGTGATCATGCAATCTATAAAGGGCAGGCGGAAAACGGAAAAGCAATGTATTTTTATGGCGGCGATCATAAGGAAGAAGTTCATGACGGAAATTTCTGCATGGATGGTCTGGTATATCCGGATCGAACGCCGCACACAGGGCTTTTGGAATATCAAAATGTGTACCGTCCGGCGAGAGTTGTTTCTTTTGAGCAGGAAAGCGGCTGTTTGGTGTTGAAAAATTATATGAACGAAGAGGATCTGAAATCCTATATTTACATCAGTTACGAAGTCAGCTGTGATGGGGATGTTTTTGGAAGGGGGCAGGTTGAAATTATGCAATCCATCTTACCACGTCAGTGCAAAGAGGTGTATGTGGATGTTTCTGTCCCGGAGACTGGAAAGTGTTATTTGAAGATCTTTTATCATCAACGCCAGGATACGGAGCTGATCTCGCATGGAACGATCCTGGGGTTTGATGAGATTCTTCTGAAAAATGAGGATGGAAGAAATCAGAAAGCTGTGACACTGCTTAAGACGTTCAAAACATCCAAAGGAAAAATGAAGCTGTCAGAAACGGATAGATATATACAGATTAAGTCAGATGATTTTACATATGTTTACAATAAACTGACCGGAATGTTTGAAGAACTGAACGTAGGCGGAAAGAAGATTCTGGATGCTCCTATGGAGCTGAATATATGGAGAGCTCCTACAGATAATGACAGAATATTAAAACGAAAATGGATTGCAGCCGGGTATGACAGAAGTCTGGGAAGAGCGTACAATACACAGTGGAAACGAGAAAAATCAAAACTGGTTCTTCACAGTATTCTGTCTGTTGCGGCAGTTTCACTGCAGAAAGTGTTGGATGTAGATGCAGTGTGGGAGGTTTTTGATACGGGTGAAGTCTGTGTAACAATGCGTGTAAAAAAGGAAATGGAGTTTCCGGAGCTCCCAAGATTCGGAATCCGGCTTTTTTTGAAGCAGGAATTTAATCAGGTGGAATATTATGGAATGGGGCCCCAGGAGAGTTATGTGGATAAATGCAGGGCAAGCAGTCATGGGATTTATCGATCATCAGTAGATGAGATGCACGAAGATTACATCAGACCACAGGAAAATGGGAGCCATGCAGATTGTGACTATGTGAAGCTGACAAGCAAAGAACAGAGCGTAACAGTCGTTTCTCCGCATTCGTTTTCTTTTTCAGTATCACCATATACACAGGAAGAACTGACAAGAAAAGCACATCATTTTGAACTGGAAAAGAGCGGAAGCACGATTGTTTGCCTGGATTACGCCCAGAATGGAATCGGATCAAACAGCTGTGGACCGAAACTTAGAAAACAGTATTGCTTTCAGAAAGAGCAGTTTGTATGCGAGTGGAAGCTGATGTTTGAGGAAAAGAGCGAGAAATTATCCGGAAATGATTGTTTCTGTAAGGAAGACAGGGTATAATGGACACAGAAATGACCGAAGGATAAGGAGGCAGTAACGTGTCAGAAGAAACGAAAGATATAGAAGAAACCAAAGTAGCGGAAGAAAAAAAGATGGAAACAGAGCAGACCATATTTTCTCAGCCGACAGAGAAAAAGGCTGCAGAGACAGTGACACAGATTCAACAATCGGTGGAGATACAGGAGCAGAAAGAAAAAACTGAGCCAGAACCGAAGAGAAGTTTTATCCGATCAAGGAAAAAAGCGGCAGCGTCCAGAGAAGAACAGATTCTTTCCAGGATTAAAGATGAGGACTTGATGAAGTATCTGGAGATGGAGCATGAAAGACTGGAGATGATGCAGAGCATCAAAGAGGCAAGGGAAAAGAGAGTTTTTACAATGCTTCAGCTTTTAATTTCTCTGGCAGCTATTGTGATCGTTGTATTTTTGCTGAGAGATAATCCGACAGTTCTTGTAAATATTTTGTATATCGTGGGGATTATCATTGTACTCTGGATCCTGAAAGGACCACATGAGAAGAATCCATTTAAAAAGGAATAGGAAAATATTCTGTACGAAAAAGAAAAGATAGGATATAATAGGAAAGAGATGCGGTGAATGCTGCATCTCTTTTTGGCGAAACATCACAATTTGACAGAGGAAGAGAATGATGAGTACAGAACTGGAAAAATATTATAATAAATTTTGCGAAGAGAAGAGGCTGACCAGAAGGCACGGGTATGTGGAGTATGTGACATCTATGAAGTACATCCATGAGTATCTGCCTCAGGGGAAGAAGGAAACGATCAAAATTCTGGATGTGGGAGCCGGTACAGGGCGTTATTCGGTACAGCTTGCCGGGGAAGGCTATGATGTGACGGCAGTGGAACTGGTAAAATACAATCTGGGGATTTTAAAATCCAAAAAGAGCAGTGTAAAAGCTTATCAGGGAAATGCCTTAAATCTGTCCCGGTTTGAAGCGGATCAGTTTGACATGGTACTGGTATTTGGTCCGATGTATCATCTGTATACAAAGGAAGATAAAGTAAAAGCATTAAAAGAGGCAAAACGTGTGGTAAAGCCGGGTGGGATCATTTTAGTGGCATATTGTATGAATGAGTACAGTATTTTGACGTATGGATTCAAAGAAGGACATATGAAAGAGAGCATCCGGAATCAAAAAGTGGATGATAGTTTTCATGTGCGATCGAAAGAGGAGGATTTGTACGATTATGTTCGAATCGAGGATATTGACGCCATTGACCAGGCGGCTGGCGTAAAACGGGAAAAACTGATCGCAGCGGACGGGCCGGCGAACTATATGCGAACCGTTTTAAACGCCATGGATGAGGAGACGTATCAGTTGTTTATCCAGTATCATTTGTCCACCTGTGAGCGGAAAGATCTGCTGGGGGCAAGTGCGCATACACTGGATATTGTCAGAAAGTAACAAGATCATAAAAAGCAGGAGAAAGTATGAGTCAGACAGAAGAATTGAGCAGAAGAGAAGAGCAGTTTTTAGAAAACGTGCTGGAGAATTTAAGGCAGAGGATCGGGAAGATCGCGCAGGAACTGGAAGAAGGACAAAAAGATATTGAGAGTATGCATGAATATTACTGGGAAAATTACACAGAGATGGACCAGTACGGCTATGAAGACTATGATAATCAGCAGGCTCTGCTGCACCGGATCAATGCGAATCAGGAAAAGCTGGATTTAAAACACCGCTTTCAGAAGATGTTAGATTCTCCGTTTTTCGGGAGAGTGGATTTTATCTATGAGGGAGAGGAGGAAGCGGAGCCATTTTATATAGGAATCGGAAATTTTGCACAGAGGACAGGGGCTACACCTCTGATCTATGACTGGAGAGCGCCTGTGAGCAGTCTGTTTTATGATTATGACAGCGGTCCGGCATCTTACGAGGCACCGGCGGGTGTCCTGACGGGAGAAATCGCGTCCAAATGGCAGTATAAGATCAAAAACGGGAAAATGATCTATGCATTTGAGAGTGATACGAAAATCGATGATGAGATCCTGAAGCAGGAGTTAGGAAGCAGCGGTGACGTACAGCTGAAAAATATTGTGCGTACGATTCAAAAGGAACAAAATGAGATTATCCGGAATACCGGAGATAAAATACTGGTCATTCAGGGAGCGGCAGGAAGCGGAAAAACATCCGTTGCCCTGCATCGGATCGCATATCTTTTATACCATGACAGGGAGCATTTAAAATCCTCGAACATTCTGATCCTGTCGCCGAACAGTGTGTTTTCCGATTACATTTCCCACATTCTTCCAGAGCTTGGGGAAGAAAATATTCGGGAGATGAGTTTTGATCTGTTTGCGTATAAGGAATTGAAAGACGTGGTTTCAGATTGTGAAGACCGGTATCATCACATGGAACGGCAGATGAAATTCCCGGATAAAAAGAGGCAGAAGCGCTTCCGCGACAAGCAGTCCTTTGCAATGACAGGGCAGATGGAAAGCTTTCTGGCGGTTTTGGAAGATCGGCTATTGGATCTTACTTCTGTGGAGTTTAAAGGAATGCAGCTTAGGGAAGAAGAACTGATCGAGCTGTGTTATTTCAAATTTCAGGAGATCCCTCTTTTGGCCAGGATGGATGCAGTGAAAGAGTATTTTAAAGATCAGTATGAAACTCTCCATAACAGAGACCTTTCAGAGGAAGAAGAGGAAATCCTGCAGAGAAAATTCGATCGTATGTATGTAACAAAGGATCTCTATGTGATTTATAACTGGCTTATGGAAGAATGCGGGTATGAGAAACTTCCGGATGTTCCTTATGAGCGGCGGATTCTGGAATATGAAGATGTATTTCCGATGTTGTATCTGAAATATCGTCTGAAAGGGAAAAATGAACACCGCAACATCAAACATCTGGTGATTGATGAGGTGCAGGACTATTCCTATCTCCAGTACGTGATCCTGCACACACTGTTTTCGTGCCGGATGACGATTTTGGGAGATAAGGCACAGACACTGGACGAGACGATGCAGGATGTCCTGTTATTTCTTCCAAAGATTTTCGGAAAAAAGATGCGTACGATCGTGCTGAATAAGAGCTACCGAAATACGGTGGAAATCGCGACGTATGCAGGAGCAATCAACCAGACAACGGATTTGGAATTGCTGGATAGGCATGGAAAAGCAGTGGAAGAAGTACGTTTTTCGGAGGAAGAGAGTATGCTCAAAGCCATTGGAGAAAATCTGAGTGTGGGAGAGAACGGCTATGAGACAGCGGCAGTGATCGCAATGACAGAAGAAAAAGCCAGAGAACTCTATGAACTTTTGAAACGAAGAGGAATTCAGGCGTCTTATATTGACAGAGATACCTCTGTTTTTGAACGCGGGCTTACAGTTACAACATTTTATCTGGCGAAAGGACTGGAATTTGATCAGGTTTTCGGCGTGTTTGAAGAGGAAGAAAATCCTTTGATGACACAGGCGAAATACATCTGCGCAACAAGAGCACTTCATGAATTGTATATGTATACAGTGAGTTTATAAAAATTTAAGAAATTAGACGTGATTGACAAGAGGAAAGACGGATGATATAATGCCTCCCCGGTAAGTTTACAACAAGGGAGGCAGAAGATATGACTCTATATCAGGAGTTACAGTTGAATCAGGCAGGATCCAAGCAGTTGATTCGAAACACACAGGATAAAAAAGAAAAAGCACGTCATATTGCGGTTTATCTATTTAAAATTTTACTGACACTGGCTTTTTGTGTTGCATTTGTCACAGTATACACAAAGGTATTCGGCAGTGATAACAGCATTGTAGGAGTGGTAGTGCTGTTGAGTGTGATGACATTTCGGTTTGCAGATTTTGGGATTCATGCACCCCATGCACTTAGTTCTCTGATGGTGATCTGGGGAATCATGACATTTGGTCCCCGGCTTGCAAATGCAGGAAATCTGGTGACGGAGCTAATCGTCAATATGGTATGTATTTTCACGCTGATGATTCTGGGATGTCATAATGTAGTGATGTTCAATCAGTCTACGCTGCTGCTTGGATATCTGCTTTTGTATGGGTATGATGTTTCAGGCACACAGTATCTGCAGAGAATTGCAGGGATGGCGGTCGGCGGCATCTTGACAGGGATTGTGTTTTACCGCAATCACAGACATCAGAAATACAAACGGACGTTGCGTCATATTTTTGAGGAATTTGACCTTCATTCCTCCAGAACCAGATGGCAGATTTGCGTGACCCTGGGGGTATCCAGCGTGATCTTTTTTGCCGGACTGTTTGGATTGCCGAGAGCGATGTGGGCAGGAATTGCGGCGATGTCGGTACTGGTACCGTTTCATGCAGATATGAAAGGAAGGATCAAGGGAAGAATTCCGGGAAATATCTTAGGAGGCCTGACATTTATTGTGTTATATCTGGTACTTCCGGAATCTATGTATTCTCTGATCGGTATTCTGGGAGGGATCGGAGTCGGGCTCTCAGCTACTTATGGATGGCAGGCAGTATTTAATTCCTGGGGTGCAATGTCCATTGCCATGACATTTCTGGGAGTGGGCGGCGCTATTTTTTACCGTATCTTTAATAATGCATTTGGAGCTTTCTATGCACTGGTTTTTTATCGGCTGTTTTCTATCGGTATGGACTGGATTACAGAAGTAAAGAAAAAGCGTGTTTCCGTTTAAAATGGAAACGCGCTTTTTCTTTCATATTAATAAGCTTTGAGATCCTGACGGTAAAAGCAGATCCCTACGATCATAGTAAGAAATTCAGCGGTGGGAAATGCCAGCCAGATTCCGGTACTTCCAAAGAATACCGGAAGAATATAAACAAATGCCACCACCAGAATACATCCTCTTAACAGGCAGAGTGAAAGAGACTGAACGGATTTTGCTACGGACTGAAAATAACAGATAAAGACCATGTTGATGCCCAGAAACAAAAATCCGGTAAAATAAATCCGGATGGCCGGTGCTGCCAGAGTCAGGATTTTGCTCGTTGGTTCCAGAAAAATATAAGTAAACAGATTCGGAACAAATAATCCCAGAAGGACTGGCAGGGTACAGATGATCACAGATGTTTTTAATGAAAGTGACTGTACCTTTAAGATCCGGCTTGAAAGCCCTGCTCCGTGGTTGATCGACAGGATCGGCTGAGCAGCCTGTTCGATTCCTTTACAGAGGCAGATGACTACCAGAGCAGTATTACAGATGATGCCATATACACTGACTCCGGTATTTCCAAGATAGCGGATCAGCTGCAGGTTAAAAATAAAGATCGTAAATCCGGATGCAGCTTCGATGACAAAGCTGGTGAAACCGTTTGCAATGATCTTCTGTAAAAAGGAAGGATGAAATCCTTTCAATGTAAATTTCAGCTGGTTCTTTTTCGTAAAAAAGTGCGTGCATAAAATAACCACGGTAAGGCTTGAACCAAGAACAGTGGCAAGTGCAGCCCCTTTCATTCCCATATTCATAGGATACAAAAAGATATAGTCCAGTACAATGTTGGTCACTCCGCCGGCAATGACTCCGTTCATGGCAAGTTTTGGTGCACCGTCATTGCGGATGAAAGTCTGAAGAAAAGAAGAAAAGAAATAAGTTCCCATTCCCCAGATAATATAAGGAAGATAGTCCATGATGTAAGGCAGGGTTTCTTCTGTGCCGCCAAGCAGCCATGCGATGTCTTCCATAAACAGAACGCAGACTGTCATGGAGATGAGAAGAAGTGCAAAATTCAGCAGCAGGGCAGTTGTGAAATAGGTGTTTCCTTCTTCTTTTTGTGATTTTCCACGGCAGATGGACATCAGTACAGAGCCGCCGACACCGGATAAAAGTCCCAGTCCGAAAAAGATATTGTAGATCGGCAGGGAGATATTTAAGGCGGCAAGTGCTGTGGCACCAAGCCGCTTCCCGATGAAGATTGTATCTGCAAGCACATAGATGGATGTGACCATCGTTCCGCAGATAGCCGGTATCAGATAATGAAAGAATAACTGACGGACCGGTTTTTGAATAAATTCATTCGTATTCATAGCATAACTCCATTCCTAAAAAATTTTCCGCATGATAGTGTACCATAGAATGACTTTTAAGAAAAGCTATTTCAAAAGAAATCAATCTCGTGTATAATGAACAGTAACCTGAACAGGTGATTGGTGATTAAAAAGGAGAAAAAAGATGATAGGAATTATCGGAGCAATGGAAGAAGAGGTACAGGCATTGAGACATGCCATGAAGATTCAGGAGGAGAAGGAAATCGCCTCCATGGTATTTCATAGAGGAATTTTATATGGAAAAGAAGCAGTTGTCGTGCGAAGCGGAATCGGAAAGGTCAATGCAGCGATTTGCACGCAGATTTTAGCGGATCATTTTGATGTAGATCTTGTGATCAATACCGGGATTGCCGGTTCTCTGGATGCAGCGATCGATATTGGAGATATGGTGATCTCTACGGATGCGGTGCAGCATGATATGGATACGAGTATTTTCGGGGATCCGATCGGACAGGTTCCGCGTATGGATACATTTGCATTCCCCGCAGATGCCCAGTTGGTCGAAAAGGCTGTGCGTGCGAACCAGGAGGCCAATCCGGATATCCATACATTTACCGGACGGATCGCCAGTGGAGACCAGTTTATTTCCTCACAGGAAGTAAAAGAACGAATCGTAACACTTTTCGGAGCAAAATGTGCGGAGATGGAAGGTGCAGCGATTGCACATGGGGCATATCTGAATCAGATTCCATGCGTGATCGTGCGTGCAATTTCCGATAAAGCAGACAACAGTGCATCTATGGATTATCCGGCATTTGAGAAGAAAGCAATCGAACATTCCATCAGGTTGTTAGAGAAACTTTTGCCTGAGTTATAGAGAAAAAGACCTGGGAGATCAGGTCTTTTTCTCTATAATAACATTTTTTTGGTTACTGTTCCCATAGTAACACTCTTTCAGACACAAATTCTGTACTTCAGACAAAAGCTCTTGTAGAAGGAGAAAGGCTGTTTTATACTAAAACTACGCCAGAAAAATGATGGGCAAAGGAATGAAAAGAAAATGAAAAAAATTGCGATATGTGATGATGAGCCGGCAGTGAGAAAACAGATGGAGGCATATTTCAAAGAGCTGGAATCGGTTTTTTGCATCTCTTATTTTGAAAGCGGAGAGACACTCCTGGAATCGGATGTTCTTTATGATGTGATCTTTCTGGACATTGACATGAAAGGAATTTCGGGGATTGATACTGCCAGAAAAATCAGAGTTCGGGATAAAAAGGCAAAGATCATTTATGTGACAGCTTATGAAGATTTTCGGGAGTATGCGTTTGGTGTCCATGCGTTCGGATATCTGGTCAAACCAGTGGAAAAAGAAAAAATTTTGGAAATCCTTCAGGAAGCTTTTGACTATGAACAGGAGGAGCAAAGAGGTCCCAGGATCCGTCTTCATACAGACGCAGGGTATCAGGAATTTTATATGCAGGACATTTGCTATTTTGAATATAGAGACCGAAAAATCCGGATCGTTACGCAGAATGGAGAAGCATGGATGAGAGGAAGTATCAGTAAAATGGCAGAGTCTTTCCAAAACATGGGATTTGCAGTTCCTCATAAAAGCTTTCTAGTAAATCTGCGTCATATCAAAGATATAAAGGGCTGTGATCTGCTCATGACGACAGGAGAGATCGTTCCCCTTTCTCAAAAGAAAGCGGCAGATTTTCGGGCATTGCTGACGCGATGGCTGGCGCAGCAGGTGTGAAAGGAGAATGCGTATGGCACTTGAGATGGGGATGAATCTGGTCTGTTCTGTTTTGGAACAGGTGGTCATGTGTGTCTGTCAGTATCTGTTTATGAGCGCCAATGCACAGACGATCCACCGGAAAAAAATCTGGTATTTCTTTGGATTTACTGTGCTTGGCGCAAGTGTTTACGGTGCGGCATTTCTGACAGGGCTGACCGGGAATCTGTGGATCGGTGTACAGATCCAGCTGACAGGGGTGCTGCTTCTTGGAATTTTATTGTTTCACAGAAAAATCGGAAGTCTGCTTCTGGATCTTTTTGTAAACATACTTTTGATTCTTTCCATAGAAGTTGGTATTTTTCTGGGGAATTACCTGCTTGCACAGGGGGCGTTTGAGAATCTTGTGTGGTACGGGAATGTTACCATGCTCTTCAAAATGTTTTTCATGATTCCTGTGACATCGGCTGCTGTTATGTGGAGAAAGAGACAGCAGGAAACAGAAATGGGAAACTTGCAGATACTGCTCCTTTTATTACTTCCGCTTTTTAGCGTACTGTTTCTCTATTCACTGATAGAAATGGGACGTATCTATATGGATCTGTATGGAGTTCGTCTGATGGTCGTCAATCTGGCAGCGCTGGTGCTTTTGAATTTTTGTTTTTTGTACCTGTTTGGATATTGGTTCCGTTCCCATAAGCTGGAGGGGCAGCTTGCAGAGTTTCAGATGCAGAATGAGCTGCAGTACAGATATTATGCGGAATTGGAGCAAAAATACAGAGAGTCCAGAAAGATCATACATGATATGAAGAATCACCTTCAGGCTGTAGAACATTTATATCAGGCAAAAGATGGGCAGGAGCAGGGCGGAGCGTATGTGAAGGATCTGTATCATATGTTGAATCTGTTGGGTGAGAAATATTACAGTTCTAATCGGATGCTGAATATTATCTGTAATGATAAGCTCTCATTGGCGCGGCATCCTGCAGTCGCGATATCGGTGGAAATCGGAGATGTTGATTTTTCGGATCTGCGGGATATTGATATTACGACGATTTTCGCCAATTTGCTGGATAATGCATTGGAAGCGGCGGAGGATTTTGGAGAGGGAGCCTATCTGAATCTGAAAATCCAGGAGGTGCATCATTTCAGGGTGATCAGTATTGTAAATGCAAGCAGACCCGGAATGAAAAAGGAAGGACATATGGGGGTGGGACTGGAAAATGTGAGACGGACAGTAGAAGCGTATCAGGGAACAATGCAGTGTGAAATTGTGGGAGAAGAATATCGGGTCAGCGTGATGCTGCCGGGAAAGGAGGACTCATGAATTTGCTGTTTGAAGTGATCAGTTTATTGATCTGTATCGGGATACCGGTTTTGGGAGGAATTTATTTTGCGGTGAAAGGAAAGGGATATTTTCTTACGTTTCTTACAGGAATTCTGTCTTTTGTGGTGACGCAGATGATTCTGCGGATCCCACTTCTTGGTTATCTGAAGACAAACTGGGAGTGGTTTATGATACTGCCATACAGTCATTATTATATATATATGGCGATTGCGGCATTCTCTGCAGGTGTGTTTGAGGAGACAGGAAGAGTTGTGGGACTTGGTGTCTTGAGGAAAGGAAAAACCAGCTGGATGGATGCAGTGGCATTTGGACTTGGGCACGGCGGGATCGAAGCGGTGTGGATCGGTGTGATTGGAGTCTTGCCGAATGTTCTGAATGAAGATAGCAGCATAAGTGTGGCAGTGTTGCTTTCCGGAGCAGAGCGTTTTTGTGCGATGGCCTTTCACATTTTGCTGACACTGGTCATCATGGAAGGAATCCGGAGACACAAAAAATTGTTTTATTGGCTGATCGCAGTAGTTCTGCATGGATTATACGACTTTTCAATTGCATTTCAGAATACAATCCTGATCTGGGGTGTTCTGATTTTTGGGGTCGTGGCTGCGATGATAGCTTTGATTTTTACAAAACGAAAGTGGAAAGAAGAAAGGGGAACAAGACAATGAAAAAGAATATGAAAAAACTGGCAGTGGGATTCGGCGTTTTCGTGATGGCAGTGGGAAGTCTGATGGGATGCAGCTCTCTGGGAAGCGGAGGAAATGAACAAGGAGAGATCCTGAAAGAACTGCCGGAAGGGTTTGACAAGGAGACGGTAAAAGAGCAGGCAATGGAAGATATTGAGATCGCGCAGTCCGAAGATTATGAGAGCTGGAAAAGCAGGTTTGCCAAGGATCTGCAGAGCAGTCTGACAGAAGAATCGTACGATTCATATTTGAAAATCCTGGAGAAACAGGGAGAATTCAAAGATTTTGGAAAATGTACGTATTTAGGGCAGATAAAAGATAACAAAAAGTACGGCGGAGTCATTATTGTGGTAAAATATGAAGAAGGCAATGTCAATTACAGTCTTGCGTATGACGAGGATATGAATCTGGTCAGCTTTACGATGTAAGAGCATTGCCAAAAAAGAAAAGGAGGCGACAGTATGGTACATCATATTGTAATGTGGAAGTTTAAACCGGAAATCGAAGAGGAGAGAAAAGCAGACCTCAAAAAAGATATGGAAGCGAATCTGAGCAGTCTGATTGGAAAGATACCGGGACTTTTAAGTGTATCGTTTGTAAGTGAACCATTTGTGTCAAGTACGCATGATATGGCGCTTGTGACAACGTTTGAAAAAGCGGAAGATATCAAAGTGTATTCTGCACATCCGGAGCATGTCAAAGTAGCGGATACATATGTGCGTCCGTTTGTGACAGAGCGTGCATGTCTGGATTATCAGGACTAGAAGAAAAGTATCGGAGCGGACAGTGCTCCGATACTTTTTTAAAAGGGATATTCCAGTAATTCTGGAAAACGCGTGATTTTGTGAGCATAATGAGTGGGAGAACCGAATCCGTATTCTGCAAAAATAAACGGAATTCCGGCAAAGGTGCAGGCATCGGCATCCCCCTTCGTATCCCCCACATAAACAGCATCTGTGATCTGAGCGCGTTCCATCAGAAGACGAATGTTTTCGCCTTTGGAAAGTCCGGTATTTCCGAAACATTCAAAGTCGGTAATGGCGTTCTCCAGTCCGGTCTTTTTCAGAAAGAGTTCAATATATCCTTTCTGACAGTTGGAGACAATGCAGACAGCATAATTCTGCGACAGTGTTAAGATGGTCTCTTTCACGCCGTCGAACAGAAGATGCTCTCTGGCATTTTCCAGATAAAATTCTTCGTATTCACAGCAGGACTCCATCACAAGAGCGCGCTGAGATTCTGACAGAGTCGGAAAGAGATTTGCGGCGATCTCATCCATCGGCTTTCCGAATTCCTGTTTCAGACGGTCCGCGGTAATGGGAGTATCCAGAGGGATCATCAGCTCACTGGCAGCCTGCATCCATGCTTCGGCTACAACACCGGTTGTGTCCCAGAGTGTTCCGTCTACGTCAAGTATCATTGCTTTCATAATATTAGATTCCTCTTCTTTCATTTAAAATCTTCAGAAAATCAAAAAAGATTTCAAGTACAGTATAGCATAGATTCTGCTTGGGAGGAAGAAAAAGAGACGTTGGAAAGCATTCCATATCTGTGCTATAATGAACAAAGTTTTTGACTGCTTTAGACGGTAATAAATAGTAGAAAGAAGGTACATAAGATGATACGTTTTGCAACAGAAGAGGATGCACAGGCATTGCTTGCAATTTATGCATATTATATTGATACAGAAATCACATTTGAGTATGAATTACCGACAGAGGCTGAATTCCGGAAGAGGATTCGAACTGTCCTGGAAGAATACCCATATCTCATTTATGAAGAAGCGGGAAATATTCTTGGATATGCCTATGCGCACCGCCATTTGGAACGGGCTGCATATCAGTGGAATGTGGAACTGACCGTGTATCTGCATCCAGATGCTGTTTCCAGAGGGATCGGGAGAAGATTGTATGAAGAGTTGCTTCGGATTCTTACAGAGCAGGGAATCTGCAATGCATACAGTTTGATCACCCGTCCCAATGAAAAAAGTGAAAAGCTGCATGAAGCGATGGGATTTACCCTGATGGGAGTTTTGAAAAATACAGGCTATAAAAACGGCAAATGGCGGGATGTCAGCTGGTATGAAAAGCAGTTAAACCCATATCCGGAACATCCGGTTCCATTTCGAAAAATTACAGAATTATTGACAGAGCAGAAAAAATGAATTATCATGTATTAATACAATAATACAAATGAGGTGAGAGGAATGAATGAGGATCTCGTTCTTGCGATTACAATGTTGATTATTTTGGCGGTTGTAGTGCTGTTTATCCAGATTTCCCAGCAGATTAAGGTGAAACGGATTCAAAAAATGAAGATCCAGAGGCGATTTGGAGAGATACCTGATATGGAGGAAGTACTTCCGATCGAGAGGATCAGTGTCTATCATAAACACCAGGTAAGGGAAGATGTGGATCAGGTAACCTGGTCGGATCTTTCTATGGATCAGGTATTTCAGCGGATTGATCAGTGTGACAGTGCAGCAGGAGAGGCTGTACTTTACAACATGCTGCACTGTACAGATAACGGGCAGGCGCAGTGGAAAGAACTGCTGAAGTACTATGAGGAGCAGGCGGAACCGCGTAAAAAAGCAGAAGCAATCCTGATTTCCCTTGGGAAAAGAGAAGGGCTGTATTATCTTCCGGAGTACGTGGATACACTTCAGGCAAGTCACGTGGGCTCTGTGTTCTTTTATCGCCTGCTTCAAATCCTTCTTCTGGGAAGTATTGTGGGCGGACTGTGGAATATTCAGATCCTGCCGCTGGCAGGCGTGACGGCAATTGTCAATATTGCGGTTTATATTATGACGCGGATGAAATATGAGCAGCAGATGAGCATGATGGAATTGATCGTACTTGTGATTGATACCGGAAAGCGGCTTACAAAAGAAAAATGTGTCGGCCCTGTACAGAAAGAACTGGAAGAGAAGTTAAAAGAACTGGGAAAACTGGATAAGCTGATTGGAAAGATGTCTGCTATGAGGCGAAACAGCTATTCCAGCGATCAGGGGGTGTTTCTGGATTACCTGTTCGGGATTACACTCTGGCAGCTCATATCCTATGAAAAGAGTGTGAAATGGCTGGAGAACAAACGAGAGAGTTATCTGCAGCTGTTTGAAGAGATCGGGCGCCTGGATGCGGCAATCAGTATTGCATCTTTTCGGAAAAGTCTTCCGTTTTATACTGAGCCGGAGTTTCATTCTGAAAGATCTGTACACATGGAAGAGATGTATCATCCTCTGATCGAAGAACCGGTGAGTAATTCCATGGACTGGAGTCGAAACTGTATTATCACAGGCAGTAATGCATCCGGAAAATCGACATGGATCAAAGCAGTGGCAATCAATCTCATTCTTGCCCAGACAATCTGTACCTGCACGGCAAAGCGGTTTCAGATGCATCCGGGACAGATTATGACTTCCATGGCAGTGAGGGATGACATCATGAAGGGGGAGAGTTATTTTCTGAAAGAAATGAAATATCTAAGAAGAATGCTGGAGCGCTTTTCAGAAGAGAAGCTGACGATCTGCATTATTGATGAGATCCTGAAAGGAACCAACACGAAAGAGCGAATTGCGGCATCCAAAGCGATTCTGGATTATATGCAGAGGCAGAATTGTCTTGTGATGGTTGCGTCCCATGATTATGAATTGACAGTATTGCTGGAAGGTACTTATGAAAACTATCATTTTACAGAGCGGATCGGAGAGGATGATATTTATTTTGATTACAGGCTGTATCCGGGAGCAGTAACATCCGGCAATGCGATCAAGCTGTTGAAATTCATGAAATTCCCGGAAGAGATTGTGACAGAAGCAAAGCAACAGGTTACAATAGAATTAGCAGATTTGCAGTAAAAATACATATAAAACAGAAAAAAATATATATAAATATAACAACAATAATAAAGAAAGTGTTAAAATTTTGTAAAAAATGAATTGACACCCGGCATGATATAACGTATAGTTGACTTGTGTACATAATTCTGTGTCAAAAATAAAAAAGGGAGGGAAAATTTATGAATCTTGACAAAATTTTTCACTTGAAAGAAAACAACACAAATGTCAAAACCGAGATTCTTGCCGGTGTCACAACATTTATGACAATGGCCTATATTCTGGCTGTAAACCCGAATATTCTGGCGGAGGCAGGAATGGATCACGGAGCGGTCTTTACAGCGACAGCTCTGGCAGCTTTCATCGGTACGTTATGTATGGCAATTTTTGCAAACTATCCGTTTGCACTGGCGCCGGGAATGGGACTGAATGCGTACTTTGCATACACGGTTGTACTCCAGATGGGGTATTCCTGGAAGGTCGCACTGGCAGCAGTACTGGTAGAGGGTATTATCTTTATTCTGTTATCACTGCTGAGTGTGCGCGAGGCAATCTTTAATGCAATCCCGTATAATCTGAAAAAGGCGGTGTCGGTCGGAATCGGCCTGTTTATCGCATTTATCGGATTGCAGAATGCGAAGGTTGTGATCGGAGGCTCTACGCTTTTAAGTCTGTTCTCTTTAGATGGATACAATAAGAATCTGGCTGCGGCAGCAGGGGGCAAAGATTTCGTAGCGGCAAGCATGAATGATGTGGGGATCACAGTGCTGCTGGCAATCATCGGAATTATCATTACCGGAATCATGGTAGTCAAAAATGTAAAAGGAAATATTTTATGGGGAATTCTGATTACATGGGTATTAGGAATTATCTGTCAGTTTGCCGGACTGTATGTTCCGAATCCGGAGCTTGGATTTTATTCACTGCTTCCTGATTTCAGTGCAGGGATCAGCATTCCAAGTCTTTCTCCGATCTTTGCAAAATTCAGTTTAGAAGGCGTGCCGATTCTGGAATTTGTTGTGATCGTATTTGCATTCTTGTTTGTAGATTTGTTTGATACACTGGGAACTTTGATCGGAGTTTCTTCCAAAGCAAATATGCTGGATAAAGACGGAAAGCTTCCAAGGATCAAAGGAGCGCTCCTGGCGGATGCAGTTGGAACAACAGCAGGAGCAGTACTCGGAACCTCTACAACAACGACATTTGTAGAAAGCTCTTCCGGTGTTGCAGAAGGAGGACGTACAGGACTGACTGCAGTAACGACTGCTGTTTTATTTGGTCTGTCCTTGTTCTTGTCACCGATCTTTCTGGCAATTCCATCCTTCGCTACAGCGCCGGCGCTTGTGATTGTAGGATTTTACATGCTGAGTGCAGTGACAGATATTAATTTTGCAGATGCAGCTGAGGGAATCCCGGCATTTATCTGTATCGCAGCAATGCCGTTTTTCTATAGCATTTCTGAAGGAATCTCTATGGGAGTTCTCTCCTATGTATTCCTGAATCTGCTGACAGGAAAAGCGAAAAAGATCAGTCCGGTTATGTATGTACTGGCAGTCTTGTTTGTATTGAAATATCTATTGATTTAGTATCAGAGAGAATTTTAAATGTCCGAATAACCTTGTTGAAAGGTTGTCCGGACATTTTATTTTCGGATCATATAATATGTTTGATGGTTCTGGCGGATTTCAGAGATCAGATGCTGCCGGAGCATATAAGGCAGCAGAGAATCTAAAAATTGTTTTGGATCGGTGACCTGGATACGTTCACTGGAAAATGGCTGTTTTGCATACAGATCTTTGACTGCTTCTTCTAATTCCTGACGTGACAGTTGTTTTTGTTTTTTCAGAGCTTTCTGAATTCTGGAGACACCCTTTGAAAAGAGCAGGTTGGATAAGTCCTGCTGCTGTCTCTGACTGCGCCAGAGTCCCCAGCCGTAAATAAGAGCGGTGGCAGCGGCGAATAACAGAACAAAGGGAATATATTGAAGAAAAGACATATCAATAAACCTCCTTTAGCTCGATCAGATGATGATCCTTTAAAATCTCCAGAAACCGGATCAGACGGGCAAGTGGTTTTTCCATTTTTGGAAACTGTGACTGCAGATCCAGTGAGAGCTGATGTACGGTTTTCTGATCATTGATTGACTGCCAGAGAAAGCTGCCGTAGTCATCCAGCTTGATCGCGCTTACCTTTGGACGTTTGAAAAAGCGCTGTGCGATCCGGTGATAAAATCCTCTCCATTCGATCATGACCGTAACCTGACCTTTGTCGTTTGTTTCATACTCGATCTCAGGATTTTTGACGACAATAAAATCCATATAATTCTGATTTGAAATCTTCTTTTTCTTTGACATAATGTCTCCTTTTTAAAATAATAAAGAATAAGTACAGCCTGTCTTTCGACAGGCCGTATCTTCTGTTTTCTGCTGTTTCAGTGAATGGAATAAAAATTATTCGCTTTTCTTTCCGCCTTTGATACATACTCTTGCGAGATATAATAAAAGCAGGATAAATACAATTAAGCTTCCGATTTCTCCGATTGAGAATTTTTTGGAGAGATCGATGATCTTATCTAATTTTGCAACGGCAAAGATTGCGAGGATGACACCCATCAATCCTTCTCCGGCGATCAGACCGGATGTGAAGAGGATTCCGTGATCCACGCTTGCCTTTTTCTCTTTTTCAGAGACGTTTCGTTTGTCCATGAACAGACGGACAAGTCCGCCGGCCATAATTCCGGCATTTAAGCTGAATGGAAGGTACATACCGACTGCAAACGGCATTACCGGAACTTTCAGGATTTCCATGACGATTGCTACACAGACACCAATCAGGATCAGTGACCATGGAAGTTCTGCGCTCATGATACCTTCTACCAGCATTTTCATCATCGTTGCCTGTGGAGCAGGGATCGCTTCAGATCCATATCCCCATGCATTGTCCAGAAGCTGCAATACAAATCCGATCGCAGCAGCAGAAACAACGACACCGATCATCTCACCGATCTGCTGTTTCTTTGGAGTTGCACCGACAATAAATCCGGTCTTCAAATCCTGTGAACAGTCTCCGGCAATCGCTGCGATGACACAGATAATACCACCAATTGCGATGGCACCAGTCATACCTTTCACTCCGGTTGTACCGGTAGCTTTCAGAAGTAATGTGGCGATCAGAAGTGTTGCGATCGCCATACCGGATACCGGGTTGTTGGAAGATCCGATGAGTCCTACCATACGGGAAGAAACGGTTGCAAAGAAGAATCCAAATACAATAACGATCAGAGCGCCGATTGGATTAACCGGGAATGCCGGCACCAGCCAGATGGCAATTCCGATCACCAGGATCATAACAAGTAAGAATGGCATCGGAATGTCCTGCTCTGTACGCAGTGCTGAAGCACTGCTTTTCTTTTTCATACTCTGCATTGCCTGTTTAAAGGTCTTCGCAATGAGCGGAAGGCTCTTGATCAGACTGATCACACCACCGGTTGCAACAGCACCTGCACCGATATATTTGATGTAAGTTCCCCAGAGATCACTTGGAGCCATCTGGGCAATCGGATCGGTCCCAGGGAAAATTGCCTGTGCATCTGCACCGAACAGTGCGATGGCAGGCATCAGTACAAACCAGCTCAATGTACTTCCGGCCAGCATATAGCTGGAAATCTTCGGTCCGCAGATGTAACCGACACCTGCCAGTGCAGGGAGTACCTGGACTCCAACGGAAGAACCGGCATAGGCTTTGATGTCATATCCAATCTCACTTGGGAAGACTTTCAGTCCGTCTGCGATAAATTTGTAAGCGGCAGCGATTCCCAGACCGGAGAATACCGTACCTGCTTTGCTTCCGCCTTCTTCTCCGGCAAGAAGAACTTCTGCACAGGCAGTACCTTCCGGAAACGGAAGTGTGCCGTGTTCTTCTACGATCAGTGCCTGACGCAGAGGAACCATAAAAGCAACACCGAGAAGACCACCTACTAATGCAACAAGAAAGATTGTGATCATACTCGGAGAATCGATCGTTCCTTCTTTTGCCCACAGGAACAGGGCAGGGAGCGTAAAGATTGCTCCGGCTGCAACGGATTCACCGGCAGAACCGATCGTCTGGACAAGGTTGTTTTCCAGAATGGAGTCTCTGCGAAGGATGACGCGGATGATTCCCATGGAAATAACCGCCGCCGGAATAGAGGCGGAGATCGTCATACCGACACGCAGACCCAGATATGCATTCGCCGCACCGAAAACGATGGCGAGCAGAATACCAATCAGGAGAGAGGTTACCGTGAACTCCGGTACGACACGGTCGGCCGGGATATACGGCTTGAAATTATTTTTGTTATCAGACATGTATAAATTTTTCCTTTCTTTTCTCAAAATCTCTTTCCCAATCCATCTGAAATTACAGCAAAATCTATTATATCAGAGCATCCCTGCATTCCCCAGAGAACGCGGGGATGTCATAATATCAAAAATAAGGATATGTTACTGGTTACAGTAACAAGTCTATGCAAGTTTTTTTAAGACATCTGTCAAGAGCTCATAGAACCGTTCGAAAGAATCCAGCGGCAGATGTTCATCCGGTGTGTGGCATCCGCGGATCGTAGGGCCGACTGCAATGGCATCTAGTCCAGGGATCGCATCAGAGAAAAGTCCACATTCCAGACCTGCATGGATGGCTTCGATCTTCAGATCATCGTGGAACAGTTCTTTGTAGCTTTGCACAAAAACATCGCGGATCGGAGAAACTTCTGCAAAACTCCAGCCCGGATACTCGCCGTGCATGCTGACTTCGAAACCGAAGGTTTCTGCCAGAAGGCAGAGCTTTTCTTTGAGTGCGCTCATCAGTGTGGCAACAGAAGAACGTGGTGCAAATACAAGGGATGCACTTGTCTCATCAGTTGCTGCAATTCCGAGATTTAACGAAGTGACTGTAAAACCGTCCAGGTTCATGTTGCGGAATTGTACACCGTTTGGCGCAAGACACATTGCCGTGATAAAGGCTTTTCCATCCTCGGCAGAGATCACATCTGCAGTTCCGTTTTCTGTGCTTACAAGGAACTGAAATGCCGGCTCATACGGACAGATCTCGGATGAAAAGTCAGCAGAGAGTGCCAAAGCCAGATTTTCCGCATTTTTTGCAGCAACTTCATCAGAATAGAACAGAGTTGCGGATGTCTCACGAGGGATGGCATTGTCCTTTGTACCGCCGTTAAAATCAACTAAAAGGGCATCGGTATTGTGGAACAGATGATTGATCATACGAGCCATCAACAGATTGGCATTCTGATGTTCTTTGTTGATATCTGTTCCGGAATGTCCGCCCAGAAGTCCGGTCGCCTCCAGATGGAGCAGCATCCCTTCTTTTTTACTGCGGGTGATTGGACGGGTGAGACCGAAACGAAGTCCTCCTGCACAGCTGACTGTGGCAACTCCCTCGTCCTCGGAATCCAGATTGATCATGGTACGAGCTGAAAGAAGGGATTTATCCAGTGCTTCTGCTCCGTTCAATCCGATCTCTTCCTGTGTAGTGAACACACATTCCAGTGCCGGATGTGTCAGTGTATCGTCATCTAGGATCGCAAGCATGCATGCAACGGCAGCTCCGTTGTCCCCGCCAAGGGTAGTGCCGTTTGCGGAGAGTACGCCGTCTTTTATGATCAGATCCAGAGGGTCTGTTGTAAAATCATGTGCAACGCCTGCGAGTTTTTCACATACCATGTCCGTATGCCCCTGCAGCATAACGGCCGGTTTTTCTTTAGCCCCTGCGCTTGCAGGCTTTTTGATGATCACATTGAAAAGTGCATCCCGGTGATACCACAGATTTCGTTCTTCGGCAAATGCCACGAGATAGTCACTGATTGCTTTCTCGTTGGCAGAGCCACGAGGAATGGCACTGATGTCTTCGAAAAAGTGAAATAATTTTTCTGGTTTGTATCCTGTGATTTTATAATTCATAGATCATACCTCTTTTCTAATATAAATATCGTTCGTTCTATTCTAGCATTTTTAGCGTGGTAAAGCAAGAAAATCTTAGAAAATGAAAGTGGTTCAGCGGAAAATCAAAAAATCCGGGAAAGACAGGAAACGAATAGGAAGAGGAGGTTCTGCATACATTTTGGATAAGAGGCGTATAACGGCAGTGCAGAATATGAAAAGAGAAGCAGAAAAAGAAAAGTTAAGAGAACGGTTTGCGGCGGCTGCAAATATGCCAAAGGATGTGGTGTTAGGGGCATCTGTCGTGACTGTGATCGGAAACGGGGAAATCAGTATTGAAAATTACCGCGGAATTTTAGAATATACAGGAGAGCTGATCCGGGTACAGACGAAAAAAGGGCAGATCCAGGTACACGGAAAGGGACTGCAGATTGAGTACTATCTGAATGATGAGATGAAAATAACAGGGAAGATCCATACCCTTGAATATGAAATGTGAGGTAAACAGCAATGCAGAGAATCCTGCGTTTTTTGAGAGGATATGTAAAAATCAGAATAAAGGGATACTCCCCGGAGCGTTTTTTAAATCTGTGCAGTCATCATCAGATCGATATCTGGGGACTTCAGCCCTGTAAAAATTCTTATGAGATGTATGTAAAGCTGAAGGATTTTCGGAAAATCCGTCCGATCGTGAGAAAAACGCGCACGAAGGTCGTTTTAGTGGAACGCTTCGGCATGCCATTTTTTCTAACAAGATGTCAGAGCAGAACATGGTTTCTCGCAGGAGCTGTGCTCTGTATACTCCTGTTGATGTTCTACACTTCGTTTATCTGGGATATCCATTTTGAAGGAAATGAAAAATGGACGGATGAAGTACTGCTTCAATTTCTGGAGCAGGAGAAGATCACACCTGCCATGCCAAAAGGGAAGGTAGACTGCGCGGATATCGTGCGGAAGATTCGGCAGAAATATGATGATATTGTGTGGGTCTCAGCCTCCATCGATGGAAGCAGGCTGAAAATACAGATCAAGGAGAATGAAGATACGTTTCAGGAGGTGCAAAAGGAAGAAAAACCCTGTGATCTGATCGCAGAACAGGACGGGGTGATCACAAAGATGGTGACACGTTCCGGAGTTCCCATGGTGCATGTCGGGGATCAGGTGAAAAAGGGGGATATCCTTGTGTCAGGCAGAATCGAGGTGTGCAATGATGCAAAAGAGGTGGTAGAATATCAGTATGAGCAGGCAGATGCGGATATTAGGGCAGACACGCAGACAGAATATGAGGATGAAATCAGCACATACTATGAAGAAAAGAGGTATCAGAACCAAAAACGGATGCAGGTTTTTGTGGAATTTAAAAACTGGGAATGTCATCTTGGAAGTGTGAAAAATTCTTTTCCGAAAAGTGAACAATATGTGATGAAATGTCAGGTGACCCTGGGAGAAAATTTTCATCTTCCACTATTTTATGGGGTAAAAGTTGCAAAATCATACCAGATAAAAGAAAAAAGATATACAAATGAAGAAATTCAAAAGAAATTGAGCGAAAACTTCAAACAATTTTCAAAGGAATTGAAGGAAAAAGGTATTCAAATACAGGGAAATAGTGTTAAAATACACATAGGCAAAAAATCTGCGGTTGCAAAAGGGAGCTTATACCTGAATGAAGACATTGCAAAAAAAGCAGATACAGAAATATTAGAGATTGAAAGGAATAAGAAGGATGAGTCTTTCAGAACTGATGATTGATATACCGGCGGAGCACGAGAGAAATGTGTTCGGGCAGTTTGATGCGTATGCAAAAAAGCTGGAGCGGACGTTTCATGTGACACTGATCGCCAGAGAAGGCAAAGTGAAGATATTAGGTGAAGATAAAAATGCAGAGAAGGCAAGGCGGGTATTGGATCAGCTTGCTGCTCTGTCAAAAAGAGGAAATGAGATTACGGAACAGAATGTAGATTATGCCATGTCACTGGTCTATGAGGATCAGGAGGAGGCGATGGTGGAGATGGATCGGGAATTGATCTGTCACACATTGCAGGGAAAACCGATCAAACCGAAGACGCTGGGACAGAAGCGTTATGTAGATGCCATTCGGGAAGGAATGATCACGTTTGGGCTGGGACCTGCGGGAACCGGAAAGACCTATCTTGCCATGGCTATGGCGATCACAGCGTTTCAGAGAAATGAAGTGAGCCGTATTATCCTTACCAGGCCTGCGATAGAGGCAGGAGAAAAACTGGGATTTCTTCCGGGAGATCTTCAGAGCAAGATCGATCCCTATCTGCGTCCTCTTTATGATGCATTGTATCAGATCATGGGAGCGGAAAGTTTTGCAAAAAATTCAGAAAAAGGTCTGATCGAGGTTGCACCTCTTGCTTATATGAGAGGAAGAACACTGGACAATGCGTTTATCATTCTGGATGAGGCACAGAATACGACGCCGGCACAGATGAAAATGTTTCTGACAAGGATCGGATTTGGTTCCAAAGTCGTGATCACCGGAGATGCCACCCAAAAGGACCTTCCGGCAGGAACGGTTTCCGGTCTGGATGTAGCAGTCAAGGTGGTAAAAAATCTGGAGGGGATCAGCATCTGCACACTGACGAGCAAGGATGTGGTGCGGCACCCGCTTGTACAGAAGATCGTAAAGGCATATGAAGAGTATGAAAAGAAGAGCACCCGTACAAAGGGCGGTACAAAAAGGAGAAAATCATGAGTTTGTATTTAGAAGAAGAAGGAGAAATCACACTTCCGTTTGAAACGAAAGAAGTGGCAGATCTGGTGGTGGAAGCCGCATTGGAATATGAGGGATGTCCTTATGAAGCAGAGATCAATCTGCTGCTGACCACAGACGATGAGATCCACCGGATGAACGAGGAGTTTCGTCAGATCGACCGGGCAACGGATGTTTTGTCGTTTCCGATGCTGGAATATGAGACTCCGGGAGATTTCTCGTTTGTGGAAGAGGAGGCCGAAGCATTTAATCCGGAATCTGGAGAACTGATGCTTGGTGACATTGTTATTTCCAAGGAGAAGGTACTTGCACAGGCAGAGGCCTATGGACACTCACCGAAACGGGAATTTGCATTTCTGATCGCACACAGTATGCTTCATTTGTTCGGATATGATCATATGGAAGAAGAGGAGCGTCTGGTCATGGAAGAAAGACAGCGTGAGATCATGGAAAAAGTCCAGATTTTAAGGGCGTGACGGAGGAGACAGATGGCAGATATACAGAAGAACAAAAGAAGAAAAAAACAGTCGAAAGAGAATGAATTTTTGATACAGGGAGCAATCCTTGCAGCGGCGGCAGTGATTGTAAAGATCATCGGGGCATTGTACCGGATTCCGCTGACCAATATTATCGGAGATGAGGGAAACGGATTTCTCGGATATGCATATGAGATTTATGCGATGGCACTGATGCTGTCCTCCTTCAGTCTTCCGATCGCGGTATCCAAGCTGGTCTCCACAAAGATGGCGATGCACCAGCCAAGAAACGCCTTTCGAATTTTTAAATGTGCAATGATGTTTGCGGTTTCCGTGGGGGCAGTTGTGGCACTGGCAATCTTTCTGGGGGCAGATATGATCTCCAGACATCTGATGGAATCGCCGCTTAGTGTCTATACACTCAAGGTGCTGGCTCCGGCGCTGTTTATCGTGGCAGTGCTCGGTGTAATGCGCGGATATTTTCAGGGAATGGGAACTATGGTTCCGACTGCGATCTCCCAGGTTTTGGAGCAGATCATCAATGCAACAGTCAATATCGTAGGAGCCAGCATCATGATCAAAGTGGGGATGGCAGCTGCGAAAAAGCAGGACAATCCTTTGCTTGAACCGGCCTATGGGGCAGCAGGAGGAACGGTGGGAACGGCTACGGGAGCACTGGTCGCACTGTTGTTTTTGATGTTTGTGTTTGTACTGTTTCAAAAAGTGATGATGCGGCAGATGAGAAGAGACCGCACGAAACATCAGGATGGATATGGGCAGATTTTGAAGGTTCTTCTTTTGACGATCGCCCCGATCCTGTTCAGTACGGCAATCTATAATATCAATCAGATTATTGACCTGACCTTGTTTGCAAAGATCATGGCAGCACAGGGAGTTACCTTGAAAGAATATATCATTCCACAGGGAATTTACACAGGAAAATACAATACGTTGATCAACATCCCACTTGCGATGGCGAACGGACTTGCAGCATCTGTTATTCCGGCACTGACAGCGGCAGTTGCCTCCAGAAACCGGACGCAGATGCAGAATAAGATCAATCAGACGATCCGTCTTACCATGCTGATCGCGATTCCTTGTTTTGTGGGATTTGTGGTACTGGCATCGCCGATCATGCAGTTCCTTTACGGAGATTCCAGAACGGAACCTGCACTGATGCTGGCATCCGGGGCGATCACAGTTGTGCTGTACAGTTCCTCAACAGTTACAAACTCGATTCTGCAGGGACTGGACCGGCTGACTGCACCGGCAAAGAATGCGTTGATTTCACTGGGAATCCATCTTGTGGCAGTCCTTTTGATGCTGGTTGTTTTCAAATGGGGGATTTATTCTCTCGTATTCAGTAATGTGATCTTCAGTTTTTGTATGTGTGTACTGAATATGAAAGATGTATATAAGGCAAGTGGATTCAGACAGGATTTCAAGACCTGTTATATCAAGCCGTTTCTGGCAGCTTTGATCATGGGAGTGGCGGCGTTTGTGTCCAACAAGCTTCTTAGCACCCTGATGCCGGGAAGATTTCTGGCAAATGGACTTTCTATCATCATTGCCATGCTGGTGTACGCAGTGGCGGTGATCCGGGTAGGAACGCTTTCCGAGTCAGATATGCTGGCACTGCCAATGGGCGGACGGATCTTAAGAGTCTGCAAACGTTTTAAGATTTTCCCACAGGAGAGAGACTTTGACGATGATGATGACATTGAATATCTGGATTGACAAAATCAAGTGAACTGAATAAAAACGGTATAAAGAGCCAATACTGTATGAAAAAAGGAGTCGGACTTTTATGAAGAAGAAATACTGTATTGGCTTTTTTGTGGCCTTTTTTGTGTTTGTCAGTCTGCTCGGGATCGGATATCAGGTGAGTTACCAGTATGTGATGGACAGGCAGGTGGCGCGGCAGCAGGATAAACAGCGAAGAAGTGTTGCTGTGAAAGGAGAAGCAGAAAAAAATGAAGGATATTATCTGGCCGAACTGCATGGCTATGTGGTCGTCTATCTGTCTGATCAATCTACAATTTATGAATTTACAGACATTCCGTTTGAAGAACTGCCGAAAGAAGTGCAGACAAGCGTAAAGCAAAAAAAATATGTTGAAACAGAGGAGGAACTTTACGCATTTCTGGAAAATTATTCCAGCTAAAAACAGCGGGGTAGACGAAAATCGAGAAATAGTGTAAGATGGAGAAAGAATTTTTGGGAAAGGATAAGATTATGGACGAACAAAAGGTAAAAAGAATCAATGAACTGTATAGAAAATCAAAAGCAGAAGGACTGACTGATGCGGAAAAGAAAGAACAAAAGATTCTCAGACAGGAATATATTGACGCATTCAAACGCAATTTGAGAAGTCAGCTCAATAATATTGATGTGGAAGAAAAAGACGGTACAATCGTCAATCTGGGAGAGAAATTTGGAAACAAAGCGGGACATTAGAAAACAGATGTTATGCGCCAGAGACCGGCTGACAGACAGAGAGTGGGAGACATACAGTGACAGGATCACAGAGCAGGTTGTCTCCCATCCTTTATTTGTGCAGGCGAAAGAAATCTGGTGTTATGTATCTATGGGAAAAGAAGTGTGTACAGAACAAATTCTGGTAAGTGCGTGGAGAGCGGGAAAAAGAACCGCAGTGCCTAAAGTGACCGGAAAACGGGAGATGAAGTTTTACTACATAGAATCGTTGAATGATCTGGAAACAGGAGCGTTTGGAATTTTGGAGCCGAAAGAAGAGAAAAAAGGGGCAGACTGCTGCCTGGAAAAATCGGATCTCTTGATGCTTGTTCCCGGCGTTTCGTTCGATCCGGCGGGAAGAAGGATCGGATATGGAGGAGGATTTTACGACACGTATCTTCAGAAAATGGAAGGATGCCATACGTTTGGACTTGCGTTTGAGGTGCAGATGGCAGATCAGATTCCTGCTGAGGCACATGACATTCGGATGGAATATGTGATGACAGAAAAGAGGTGCTGGAAATGCTGACAGGATTACCGAAAGATCCGATACTTCTTCTGAGCGTGGTAAATACAAAACTGAGAGATTATTATCCAAGCCTGGATGCTCTCTGTGATGATATGGACGTTTCAAGAGAAGTGCTGGAGGAAAAACTCGGCATGATCGACTACAGATACGATGCAGAAAAAAATCAGTTTGAATAGTGGATGAAAGGTAAGGCAGGGAAATATCCCTGTCTTTTGAAATTTTATAAACTTAGAAGGTTTTACTGGATAAATGCAGGAAATTAATGCTATAATACTTCGGACTGCATGCAATGTGCAGACGGCTTCAGTGTTTTGGCTTAATAAGGAACAATGTGCAATTCATTGGCAGCTTATCCCTGAGGTAAGGCGGACAAAATTTCAGATACCATTGCAGAGAATTCTGTGAGAAGGTGAAATGGCGGGAGATGCCAAGCCCTAAGACTTGCTGAAGTCATCTTACGATTTCTTGATAAGAAGAAAGAGAAAGGGGACGAGGTAGATGAAGACCTGATCATGACCTTTTATCAATAGAGCAACTGGGATAAAATTGATAAAGAAAGGTCAAAGTTTATGAAAAAGAAAATAGTAAGCTGCATCCTGTGTGCAGCAGCGACGATATCTCTTGTTTCCGGATGTGGAAGCAATAAGGAGACAGAAACTGATAAAAAAGAAGCTCATGCAGAAAAATCGGTACAATCAGAAGATCGTAATTATGAACCGGTTACAATTCAGCTGAATCTGGAGCGATCCGGGCTGGGAAAAAATGTAGAGTATACCTTTAAGCAAAAACCGGATCATGTGGTTGCTTCCGGAGATCAGATGGCAGATTTGTTTTTTGATCTGGGCTTAGAGGAGCAGATGGCCGGATACACGAAAGGGAGTTGCTGGAGTCTTGTCTCGGAATATCCTGCAAGAGATTCTGTACCACAGATCGCAGAACCCGGAGTGAACCTGTCATCTGTTTCAAAGGAAGAACTGCTTGCTACAGGCTGTGATTTTCTGATCGGCTGGGATTCCGTATTTTCAGATAAAAATTTCAGTACAGAATTCTGTGACGAAAATGGAATTGCCATGTATTTCCCATATGTATGCTCAGACAGTGCCACATTTGAAGATTTGTACAAAGACTATGAGACACTGGGCAAGATTTTTCAAGTGGAAGAAACTGCAGAGCAGAAAATACAAAAAATGAAGGATACACTTCAGGATGTGAAAGAGGCGCTTGGAGAAGATGCATACAAGAACCCGAAAAAAGTGTTTGTCTATGATTCGGGAGAAGATGCCCCTTTTACAGCATGCCAGGGGATGCCGGGAGATATTTTGAAATCGGCAGGCGCCATCTCTATTTTTAATGACATTGAAGCCGGGTGGGCAACCCCTTCCTGGGAAGAAGTGGTAGAACGTGATCCGGATGCAATCCTCCTTTTAGACTATGATGGAGATGTAGAAGAAAAGGCAGAATTTCTTCGCACCAATGCTGCAACAAAAGATTTAAGGGCAATCAAAGAAGGAAAAATCTATTCTGCATGCTGTGCAGACATGCAGGGCTCTGCCGGATCAGCAGCAGCAGTTGAAGAAATTGCAAAGCAGTTATATCCAGATTGTTTTCAATAGGAAAGGGAGTTCTTCTATTACATGAAAGAATTAAATAAAAGACAGAAAAGAGTAAGGCACCTGTCCCTGTTTTGCGCTGTATTTGTGTGCAGTGTTTTAGCGGTAGGTTGTTCCGTTTCCTTTGGAGCTGTCAAGATTCACCCTTTTGAAGTATTTCGTATTATTATGAACCATCTGTCAGGGCGGGAGATATTTTTCCCGACATGGGAAACCAATATGGAAACAATTATCTGGAATATCCGACTTCCAAGAGTTGTGCTTGCGTGGTTTGTAGGTGCCGGACTTTCTGTGTGTGGAGTACTGATGCAGGCGTTGACAAAAAATGCTCTGGCAGATCCTTATGTACTTGGTATTTCTTCCGGAGCTTCAGCAGGAGCGGTATGTGCCATCATCACAGGCTGTTTTCATTTTGCAGGCGGATACGGAACCATGTTTGGAGCAATTTGCGGAGCGGCCCTGGCAATTGTATTATCCATGGCGATTGCAACATATAAGGGAACCGTTACTTCGACACAGCTGATCCTGGCGGGGATTGCGACTTCTGCGTTGTTTAGCGGGATCACCAATCTGATCATTTACGGGTATCATACCGGATCGGATAAGACAAAGACAGCACAATACTGGATGGTAGGTTCTTTGAGTGGCGCAAGCTGGGAGAAAGTCAAATATGTTGCAGCTGCTTTTCTGATTACAGTCTGCATCATTCTTCTTTTTACAAGAGAACTGGATATGCTGCTTTTGGGAGATGGCACTGCTGAGAATCTGGGAGTCAATGTAACAAGAATCAAAATGGTTGTGATCATCATGGCTGCCGTATTGACCGGAATTGTGGTCTCTGTCAGTGGAGTGATCGGCTTTATCGGGCTTGTTGTTCCACATATTGCGAGAAGAATGGTAGGATCACGGCATACGATAGTATTACCGTTTGTAATTGTTTTGGGCGGATTGTTTACTGTACTGGCAGATTTTCTCTCGCGGGTGATCGTTGCACCGGAGGAGCTCCCAATCGGAATTATTGCGGCTTTGTCCGGCGCACCGTTTTTCCTGTATCTGATCCGCAGGGGAAGGAGGAAGAGCACATGAACCATAGCTTTTTGACAGTTCGCGGATTGGACTACAGTATTGATGGAACCGAGATTCTGCAGGATGTTTCTCTGGAAGTACCGGAAGGCACTTTTGTCGGGCTGATTGGTCCCAATGGCTGCGGAAAATCAACGTTGCTGAAAAACATATACAAAACGTACAGACCACAGAAAGATACCGTTTATATCGACGGGAAGGATGTTGTTTCGCTGTCAGCGAAAGAGATGGCAAGACAAGCAGCAGTTGTCGCACAGGAAAATCAGACCGAATTTGATCTGGAAGTGCTTGATATGGTTATGTATGGACGCTATGCACATCGTAGGTTTTTAGAAAAGGAAACAGAAGAGGATCTTGCAATCTGCAGGCGTTTTTTAGAAGAAGTGGGACTGAAAGGATACGAAAACCGCTCTTTTTTCAGCTTGTCCGGAGGAGAAAAACAAAGGGTGCTCATGGCAAGAACGCTTGCTCAGGAGAGCAGACTGATTCTCCTGGATGAGCCGACGAATCATCTGGATATCCGGTTTCAATATCTGTTGATGGAGATCTTAAAGAAACAGGATGCGACGATTTTTTCTTCCGTTCATGATCTGAATATTGCAGCCATGTACTGCGACAGAATTTTACTTATGGATCGGGGGAGGATCATCAAAGCGGGAACACCCGAAGAGATTCTTACCGAGGAAAATATTTTACAAATTTTTGGAATCCATGCGCAGATCACGAAAAATCCGATTACGCAAAAGATACAAGTGTATTATATTCCGAAAGGATAACAGAGGATTGTTTTATCTTGAAAAACCAAATGGATTCGATTATAATGAAAGCTCATATGGAATGCTAAGATATACGAAGAGATAGAGAGGAAGACAATTCATGTTGGAGAAGAAACAAACGAAGAAGATAGAAGAGATTTTAACTGAAATCGATCTGGAACAGCCGGCTCCGGCAGAGGAACCTATGCGCCAGTATTATTTTATGGAAAAAGCACGCCGTCTTGTCAAGACCCAGGCGGAAACCCTGGGACGTCCGCTGACCTTTCATGTAACAACATTTGGCTGTCAGATGAACGCGGTTTCCGTGATGTAAAAAAGCCCATAAATAAAGCATTTTAAAATATCCCAACTTTAGGATTTCTCCTATTGTTGGGATATTTTTATTTTTTGTATTCCATAATGTCGCCGGGTTGACAGTCCAGAAAATCGCAGATTTTACAAAGCACATCAGTTTTTACCGTTTCCCCTTTCGACAGCTTCGCAAGCGTCGGCGCGGAGATCACAGAAAGAAGATCCGTCTTTTTCATATCCCGGCGCGCCAGAAGGTCAAACAGTCGATAATATTTCATCATAATAAACACCACCTATTCAATTTTTATAATATAAGCATACACTAATATAATATTAAAGTCAACGAAAAAAATATAAATAAAAGCTAATAAAAGTATTGACTTTTATATAAACGTATGCTAATATAATATCAACGAAAGGAAATAAAAAATAAACAAACACTTAGAAAGGCGGTAACAAAATGAAAAGATTTGAAATCGGACAGAGAATTGATAAAGGCGGGGTTGTATTTGAGATAACAGGAAGAACAAAGAAAACTGTTAAATTCGTAGAAATTCAGCACGCAGGAAGATTCAACGAAAAAAGAAGCGAAGAGAAAAAGAAAAAGATCTTCGAATGGCCGGAAAGAGAAATCTTCTTCGTATCGCCTTATGAAGTAGAAGCATAAAAAAACGGAGCCGGGGCAGCAGTCCCCGGCGGAAAGGAAAAGAAATGTACGAAACGGTAAAAATTGTTAAGGGATATAAAATCACAAGAATGAAAGGAACGCACGGAGTATATCACGTAAATGTAAGAGAAGACGACCAGATCGGATTCAGAGAGTTTCATACTTTCAGAACAATCAAAGCGGCAACAGAATTCATCGAAACAGCATTATAAAAAACAACTGTAAAAAGTCTGATAAATCAGATATACTTATAGCAAAAACAGAGCCGGGGCGGCAGTCCCGGCAGAAAGGAACAAAATGAAAAAAGACTGGGAAGAAATAGAAAAATTCTTTAAACTTCTGGAGCGTGACGAAACACTGGATAAACAACTGAAAGAAACAACCGGATCAGAAGAATACTTTCTGATTATCTTAGAGAGTTTAAGCCCGCTTCATACACTGAAAATAAGAAAAGAGAAAGAGAGAAAAGAGGAATTGAAAAAATTATATGATCTGTGCAGCTTCGATGAAGAACTTGACAAGGAACTGGGGACCATGGCAGGGATCAACGGCGGATATTTAACAACAGCACTTGAAAAGATCATCAAATAAAGATCAGGGCGGCAGCAGTAGCCGCCCGGCAATTAAAGCAGCCACGATCCGCCCGCGGGAGATTGTGAAGGTCCGAAGCCCTTGTAAATGCTGACGGGTTGCAACGGGGCGTTGTAATGTTGTTTGACAAGTTCCGGCCGGGTTTAATGTGAACCGGGCGTCGTGGGAGAATTAAACCGCTTGTTTCTGTACCACTTCACAAAATCCACACTGAAAGCGCGGGACCTTATAACGCCCGTTCCGTTGCATTTTTAATAGCGGTATATAAATTTATGGGAAAGACCATTCGCGAACACAATTTCCGTCACGCGGCGATCTTTTACCGTGATATGATCCAAAACCAGATTGAAAAACTCTTTGATTGATTCTTCTTCAACCATTCCGGCCAGATCACTATATACGATATGAGATCCGGCGCGGATTTTATGCGTCAGAAGAAAAGCGGAAGCGGATTTCATAAAGGCGGATTCATCAACACCGGAAGCGATATGCGTTTCGGTCAGTTCTTTCAATTTGTTTTCGGCAGCCACGCGCCCGGAATCAAACCGATTTTTCTTTTCCAGATATTCTTTTTCGCTCATTCCGTCGTCACTGAAATAATACGCATCTTCCAGACGTTCTTTCGCGCGTTCATATTTTCGGATCTGATCTTTCAGGCTTTCAATTTCTGCCGGATCAGCGGCTGCGCCTTCCTGATCCACCAGATCAGCGCGCCACAATGCGCCACCCGTGGCAGATTTGCCCGTTAATAGCTCAAAGGTATTATTTAAGCTATCAGACGATAAACCCATAATATCGGCAAATACGGCCTTGTCAGACAGAAGCATTTCTTCCAGATCTTCCGGGGTTTTGATCTTCCGCCGTTCGTTTGATACGCGGGCCATAGCGGATATATAGTTAATCACAAACGGACCGATCTTAACGTCACTGACGTTTAGATTCTGACAGTGAATCGCCCGCGTTTTTGCGCTGCAATAATACATAGACGGGGTAAAGCCATTCTTTCGGCGTTTATCCTTTTTTCCCACCAGATAACCAGAACCACACGAACCGCACTGGATCAGACCGGCAAAGACATTACAATTCTTTTCTACCGGGTGCAATCCACCCATATTTCTTTTATCCCGGTTGATATCCATAATTTTATTGACTTTTTCCCATATTTCAGGATCAATAAGCGGATCAAAGACACCCTCAAGGTACACAACTTCGCCAATCGGCTTTTTTCGGCCGCGCGCGCTTTCACGGTAATTATAACGATAGTCGCCTTTATTCATCGGATTACGCAGAAAATCGCCGACGGTTTTAGAAGTCCATTCGCCGCCGCGCTTGGTCGGTATGCCGTGGGCGTTGTTATAATCGCGGATCTTTCCGGTCGACTTAACTTCCAGATACATTTCATACATTGCCCGACCGAACGGGGCTTCCTTTTCGGAATGTACCGGCCACATGGCGGAAGAATCCCAGTCCCACCCATAAGGTACACGCGCGCCGTTCCATTTCCCTTCGTTGGCGCGTCCGATCATAATGTCTTTCACACGTTCACTTGTCAGTTTTCTTTCCAGTTCCGCAAATACAAGAATAATCTTCAGGACAGCTTCGCCGATCGCGGAAGACGTGTCAAATTGTTCATTCAGCGAAACGAACGTCACACGGTTGTATTTAAAATCGTCATACATGAGTGAGAAGTCAACAAGATTTCGGGAAATACGGTCGATCTTATACACCAGAACGTGAGACACAAGCCCGGCGCGGACTTTCTGCATCATTCTTTCATATGCCGGACGTTTTGTATTCTTACCGGATCGCCCGGCATCTTCAAAAATCTCTACACGCGACATATCAACGTGTAAGATATGCTTACAATATGCTTTCAGTTCCTTTTTCTGAAACGGAAGCGAATCTTTATCGACCTGATATCCAGTCGATACACGAACATAGATCGCAACGATCCGATCGTCGGCACTGGCAGCAGGTACTTTCATAGCATAAGCCATAACATACACAACCTTTCTATTTTTTTCCTAAAAAAGGGTATAAAAATAAGCCCTTTCAAAGATTGTGGGCCTATGCTATAATAACACTTGCTAGGGAGTTATTATAGTCAGCCCACGGTTGACGGGTAACAATCTATATAAAGCCGTTTCCGGTTGCCGCCGGGAGCGGTTTTATTTTCTTTATTCAGTTTCTAATTTGTAAGTTATTTCTACAGTAGCACCGAAATGATATTCGTCTTCTTCCAGAACGTAACCTTCGTCACGATCCCAAACAACTTTATACTTTCCGCCGAAAATTGAACAATCAATATCGGTAACGCGACCAGACGAAAGAAGATTCTTTACACGGGAGCAACTACCTTTCTTGATATAACCGATATGAACACCATCAACAACAACCTTTACGGCGTTTGAATCGTATTCATTTTCAGGTTCGGGAATCAATTCAACTTTTGAAACTAGAAAATCATATTGAAAAATCTTTTCGTCATACATGAAATCGTCAACGATCTGCTTCTTCGTCTTTTCGTAATCATCATTTTCATACGCTAATTCCATTAGATTATCCATATACGAAGAAATTCCGGCAACCTTGAAATTATCAGTTTTCGTCGGGATAACAGGCTTCGACGGAGCGGAAACGACCGGATCAGGCGAAACCGGATTATCCTTCTTTGTAAATAACTTTCCGAATAGTCCTATTTTAGACACCTTCTTTGCTAAATAATTGTCTATCGTTTTGAAGCTGCGGCGAAAGAAGATCCGCCGCAGGCGGGAACGCTAATTCCAGAAGTCAGGAGATATGATATTTCCCTGAATTTTCCGAGAATGGGAATTTATGCCATTTTTTCGGCGTCCCCTTTTTCGCGAACGTGTAAAGCCCGTAAAGCAAGTTCTTTATCTAGGCTATCCGCTTCGCGATAACAAGTAATAAGAAACCGTTCTTCACTTGTCATATGTACACCTTTTGAGTTGGGAACATATTCTTCTGGAAATTCCACATCATCACGCGCCATAGAATCCATACTGACACCGAAGTAATCACACAATTTACGGAAAGTCGACAACTTTATATTGTTGTAACCTACTTTATAGAAACCGTCAATCGTGCTATACGGTATGCCGGACCCTTGCGAAACCTTTCTTTTATTCAACTGGTTCTTTTCCATCAAATAATCCAACTTTTCAAGGAATGTCAATACAAAACACCTCCTTTCAATTCACATTGTAAAGTAAAAATATTGCGGTGTCAAGAAAAATATTACGGTACAAAGGGAAAATAAATAGAAATAATTTACTTTGCAAAGTAAAATTGTTCTTGACAATTCACTTCGCAGAGTGTATTTTAAGATTACAGACACGGTACACCGTGAATCAAACAGAAGAAAGGAGCGAAACCACCATGGCAAAACTGGAAATCGCGGTCGAAGTAGCAGACGACAATATTCTGGGAAAAATCGCGAAGGTAGAAGAAACACGCCGGGCGTTTAATAACGCATGGGCCGACTTAATGAATTGCTTTACTGCAAAATACGGCACTGCCTACGGAAACCCGGCCACAGTAAAAGAAACGCCCGCACCAGACGGAACGGACGCTTCAAACACTTAGTTGATACGATCGGACGGATCACAATATTCATTATAAACATCCTTGACGGCGGCTTTCACTGCATCGCCTAACCGCTGTGAACTGTCGTCAAGAGATCCGCCGCGTTGTATGTCAATCTCATTTACAAGATTGTTATACAACGATTTCAGAACTTTTGAAATTTCGGAATTTGACATAATAACACCCCCTTTCCTACAGAAGATTATATCACGACAGAACAGGGGACACCACAGAAAGGAGAATGAACCATGTACAAGAATTTAGTTGAGATCCTGAAAAGAAAAGGAATCACGATCAAAGCATACGCGGAACTGTTGGGAATCTCTGAAAAGTCCGCGCAGAATAAAATCTACGCAAGAACAGAGTTCACACTGGGCGAAGCACTGAAAACGTGTGCGTTAATGCCGGAGTATAAAATGGACTATGTTTTCGCAATGGAAGAGAAGGCGGCGTAAATGGAAACATTCTACAAACCATTAACGCCAGCCTTCCGATCCGATATCACGGCCGGCATACATAAAAACATGACAGAGTTAAACGCCTGTCAGCCGAACGCCTTAGTCAATATACAGAAAATCGGACTGATCCAGTTAGAAAAGTTAATAAACGCACTTCCTGACGGCTACCCGATACCCCTGGAAAGGAGATCCGGCGAATGAAACAGATCCTTGTAATAACGCGGACGTTCCGGGAAGCTGTCGAAGATATGCGAACGCTGCAAGGTTGGATCTTGAAATACACAGTATTCAAAATGGGAATCGAACCACGCAAAGGACGGATCACAACCGAACACGCGGAAGTGATATTCGCATCGGCGCAGATCGAAGAAAAACTTCTGGGAAGACGCCCGGACGCGATTTGCAAAAGAACATATCTTGACAACAGCATATGAAAATCTTTTGAAGCAAGAAAACCGAATCTGAAATACCTTCCGGGAATCGAAGGCGTATTAAGAGAAATTATAGAAATCGAGGAAGCGGCAGCGAATGAGTAAAAGAAAAATTGAATCCTATATCATAGCGGCAGCAGTCGCGGCTTTTATTTCCGGTTTCGGAGCGGGAACGGCAGCAGAACAGCACACGCAGGAAGAAGCCACCCGGCAACAGTCAACGGAAATGGTAACTTTACAGATTTACAACGAAACACAGAAAACATGGGACACCTATCAGGGAACACTTGACAACGAATGTGGACTTCACGGCGACTGGAAATACGAGATCATGGGAAAAGAACTGGTATTAACAGGAGCGCGCCTGATCGGACAAGTCCCGGAAGGAGAGTAAATGGCAAGAATTAGTTTTCAAGTACAACCGATACCGGGCGAAAAGAAATTCAAGGACTTTCAAGAGAACTTCGAAACGATCATGGAAACGCTGTTATATTTGCAAAACGCTTTTCCGAAGATTATCGAAGATCTGGAAGATCCAGAAGACCGTTACGGTGTGGACGTGATAATCGCATTTGACGCGGATCACATCGAAACACCGGACGGGCAGAAGGGTTTCGGAGTATTCGACACAAACACGGATCGCATTTACATAGCGGCAGACGTTCCAGAACCGGAAGAAACGCTGATCGAAACGACGGCGCATGAATTTATGCATTATATCCAGAAGATTAAAGGAAAGCCGTATTCGGAAGAAGAAGCGGAACATTTCGCCGAAACGGTCAGATATCAGGTCAAACGACGGATCACAGACACACGGGCGCAGACGCAGCCAAAGAAACGACATTTCAAGAATCCGGCGCAATATATCGGAAGCAGAAAGAAAAGAAAGAAGATCGTTCGCGGCAAATAACCGGAACGCGGGGCGATATATGAAAAAAGAAAGAAAAATCATCATGATATTATCCGGCGACGGCCTGACGGCGGACGAACTGGGGCGACTGGAAAGGACGATCAGACAGATCAACTACACACGCCGGAAAAATAAAGATACCGAAATTCGGTTCAACTACTCACTGAAAGGAGATCTAACCAATGAAGGAAGAAAAGACAATCGAACAGGCGTTGAAGGACGCGGCAGAACAGGCAGGAGCAAAACCGGAAGAAATGAAAACCGTTGCGGTCGAACAGGTCGCCGGGATTCATGTTTTTAGTTCGGACATGGAGAAACCGCCGATCGTGTTAATTGACGGCGAATTTGTGGACGTGGCGACACTTCTGGGATTTGCAATCAGCGAATTCATAGACGGAGCAGTAGCGCAGGGAACGCAACGCGCACACGCCGAAAGATTCATGGTCGGTATAACACAGCGAGCGATCGCGACGTCAAGAGCGGAAGCATACAGAAAAGCCGTTCAGGAAGGAGAGAAACACTAATGGGAATTATGGACGCATTTAAACCGGAAGACCGGACAGAGATTACATATTCTAATTTTTATAGCCTAATCAAACAGGCGGCGCAGTACGAAGTTGTAATGAACGCCGTAAATTGCAACGTGCCACATAGATACATACGCGAAACAATGACAGGCAAAAAGGAAGAAGAAGTCGCAGAAATGGCACAGACAGCCGAAGGTATTTCAATGAAATTCTACGGAAAAGAAAAGCTTCCGGCAGAACCGATTAAAAGCGGCGATTTCCCGTTAAAAGCAATCAGCCTGACGCCAGAAGCAGCAGCGACGGGGCAAGGCATCATATACCCAACGGAAGCGGCGAAACGTCTGATCGCCGAAGGAAAAGCGGTGGAAACAAAACCAATTCACGGAACAAGAAAACGCCAGATCGAAAAAGCAAAGAAGAAAGGAACAAAAGACCATGCAGAAAATGAACCTGAAATTTAGAGATTTCTTAACCTTATTAAGTCCGGCGCAGTATATCACGGTACAGGACGAAGACAACCCATTAAAACAGGGAGAATCCGACATACTTTTCAAAGGGAAGGCCGCGAAAGCCCGCCGGGAAGAAGAACTGACGGACCGTGAAGTAAAAATGATAGCACCGACAGGAGATCCAGATCTTCCGGGAACTTATGTTTTCAAGATCTGGTTATACAAATAATGACAGTCGGAGAGATCAGGGAAGTTTCGCAGCCGTCCGCGCGGGCGTGGATCGAAAAGGACGGGAATGTATTATTTGCAGACTGGTTTTACAAGGTCCCGGAAGAGCTACAGAAAGCAAAGGTCAAAGAATTTGCATTTGCGCCGGAAATCCGTCACAAGGACTGGGAAAAACTGGGGCTTATAAGCCCGATGCAGCCGGAAGAAATGCCGGACTATAGTTTTTCTGATTTAATGATGAAACTTTACTACAGAATGAAGATATAAAGGAGATCTAACCAATGCAACCATACAAAATAGATAAACCGATCCGGTTGATCGAATTATTCGCCGGAATCGGATCACAGGCCATGGCGTTGCGGAATCTGGGAGCAGATTTCACGACCTATCGGACGTGTGAATGGTGGATTCAGCCGAACGCAAGTTATAAAGCGATTCATTGCGCGGACGACACAAAAGACTATAGCGCAGATTTTAGCAAAGAACAGATAGCCGAAAAGCTGTCGCGGTGGGGAATTTCCAATAACGGAAAAGATCCAATGGCAGAAGATAAAATCAGAAAGAAGCCGGAATGGTGGCTTCGGGAAGTGTACAACAACATCTGGGCGACGAAAAATCTTGTAAATATCCAGAATATCACAGGCGACGATCTGGGAGTGGTGGAAACAGATAAATACACCTACATAGTAACATATTCGTTCCCATGTCAGGATTTAAGCGTCGCCGGGAAAATGGCCGGCATGGATAAAGGATCAGGCACACGATCCGGTATGCTATGGGAAGTTGAAAGACTTCTGGACGAAATGAAGGAGCTTCCACAGATTCTTCTAATGGAGAATGTGCCACAGGTCATGCAAAGAAAGAATTTACACAATTTTGAAGCATGGCAAGAGTTTTTAACCGGGAAAGGCTATAAAAATTATGCAAAGATCCTGAACGCAAAAGACTTCGGCATTCCGCAGAACAGACAGCGCGCCTATATGGTGTCGATTCTGGGCGATTATGATTATCAGTTCCCGGAAGAAATACCACTGGAAAAGACCATGGACGATTTACTGGAAGACGAAGTGGAAGAAAAATTTTATGTAAATTCGGAAGCTGCCGACGGACTTATCACGGAACTGATACAGAGCGGGCGACTTGAAAAAAAGTGTCAAAAACCATAAGAGGGGGGGGGGCAGAGGTAGCAAAGACCGCCACGAATGGGACTTAATCAGGATAAAAAGACAATGCAGATCGGTAACATAATGAAAGGCGCGTCCGGGTGGGATAATCCGAGCGTCGGCCGTGTTTACGATCGAAAAGGTCTTTCCCCGACACTCAATTCGTGTACAGGGGGGGGGGACGACAACCCTATATCATAGCGAGGTGCGACAGTGAAAAAAAGAATACCGATAGCGATTAGAGGTAGAAACCCGGAAAATCCTTCGGACAGGACGCCAGGAATCCCGACCATACAGAGAATCGAGCCACAACAGGAAAATATCTGTAATACATTAACGACAGTCAATAAAGACACGATGATTCTTGAAATTGTAGAAGATTCTGTAAATCCGATTAGGGGGGAGAATCCAGAAGTTAGGAGCGTTAGGCGGAGAACATCAAGGGAATTTAATATTTGACAGTTGCGGAATCTGCCGTTGCTTGACAGCGACAGAATATAAACACGCAACGAAAATTATCAGAACAGGATTAAAAGAATGTTAGAAGCAGTAATGATAAAGCAGGCGACAAAAGCCGGATTTATAAAATGGCAAGTAGGGGGGGTGGCAGATCTCAGCTTCCCAACATCAAAGACCAGACGCGGACGCGTTCAGGCAGGCGGGACCGTCAGCCCTACGATAATGTCGAGCAATCAGGAGTTGTACAAGTTGGAGCGTGAAGAAATGGAATCATACAGAATCAGAAGACTAACACCGCTAGAGTGTTGGCGACTTATGGGATTTTCGGATGAAGATTTCAGGGCAGCAGAAGCAGACGAAATAAACAGCGATACGCAGTTATACGCACAGGCGGGAAACTCAATCGTTGTAAATGTACTGGAAGCAATATTCGGGGAAATGCTACCGAAGGGCCAGGACATGGAAGAAGAACCGGAAGAAGAACCGGAACAGGAGAAAATAGAAAGCATGGACGCGATAAAACAGAAAATCTATGAACTAACAGAAACGGAGTTAAAAGCAGCAAACGAAAAGTTCCCGCTTTTTGCAAGTTCTCACGAAGCTTACGCCGTGATCTTTGAAGAATTCGGCGAAGCCCGCGAAGAACTGGAAATGGTAGAATATAGCCTTGATAAATTCTGGACGGAAGTAAAAGAAAATGAATCGCAAGAGGTTAAAAACAAACGCCTGACACGAATCTATGAAAATGCCGTAAAACTCGCAGTCGAAGCGATCCAGACCGCAGCAATGGCGCGAAAAGGAATTTTAAGCAGCTACCAGAAAGGAGATCCGGCGCATGGAGAAACGACAGAAAATTGAAGAAGCATTGAAAGAAATCGGGATTTATACCGTGGAAGATTTAAACAGAGCAATCAAAGAGGAAAAACCGCTTGATCTGGGAATTATGACCGGACAGGCGGCAACGATGAGAAAGGCGGGTTAAATGGATACAAAGGGAAATCGAATCATAGCCGTTGATTTTGACGGAACACTACATATGGGAACATGGCCGGAAATAGGCGACGTAAACATGACCGTTTTCAACTTCTGCCGGAATGAACAGTTGAACGGATCGCGCCTGATACTCTGGACGAACAGAGACGGGGAACAGTTGGAAGACGCGGTGGCGTGGTGCAAAGAACGCGGGCTTGAATTTGACGCGGTAAACGAAAATCTGCCGGAACTGATCGAACTATACGGAAACGACTGCCGGAAGATCAATGCAGATATCTACATAGACGACAAGGCAGTAAATCCAATAAGAAGACGGCAGATTGCCGGACTTACATCATTAAACCCGTATGACAACCCGACAGATCGGGAAACATTCGCACAGATCCAGAAGCAGAAAGAAACAGAAAGAAAGGAATCTAACCAAAATGAAGAAACTGAAAAGAATTCTGAAAGCGATATCCAGACGGAAAAGGCAAGAGAGACTGAAACGTAACTATAAAAAGTATTCATTGCAGATCCCGCGCCTGATGAAATCAGAAACGACAATGGAACTTGATTTCGCGGCCGGATATCTGATCGGGCAGTTCGAAGCCGCCTACGAATACGGGGAGTTGTCGGAAAAACAATACGACGAACTGACACAGATCGTTAATTATATCCACGAAGGGGAAAGACAAAAAAAGGAAAATGAATAAAAGAAAAAGCGGATTACAGAAGATAAAAACTTCCGTGATCCGCCTTTTCGAACGATATCGAAATCTAACCAAAACCATAATACACCCGGAAGGAGTGAAAAGTCAATGAAAAAACTATATGAAGAAAGCGAACTGAAAAGACTGACAACATCGGAAATTGACAGAATGAAAGACGACACGGTTTTTATACAGATCAGCGAAACGAAATTTGAAAGAAAAAAAGATCCTGAATACGATCGTTATTACGACGCCTATTTATGCGAAGTGATGGACCGCGACAAATACGAAAGAAGAACCAAAACGGGACAATTAAGGAAGCTGAAAAAGAAGATCCATAAATTAAAGGAAGAGAAAGACAATCTTTCGGGAAGGTTAGACGCGGCCGCGGAAATCGCAAGCGCAGAGGTACGCAAACGTCAGAAAGCGGAAGAAACGATCGAAGAAATGAAAGCCGGGTTCAGGGAACTAGAACGCGTGTTCGGAGACTTGCCGCCGGAGATCGTTTCGTTATACCGAATACCAGATCGGGAAGGGTAAAAACACGAACGCGTGTTTCTTCTATATATAAGAAAGAAATCTTAACCGTCCTTGTAATGGGTATTAACAAATCAGACACTATTGTTTTTATATATAAAATAAATAAATACATACATGGACGGGAAGGGGGATTCTATGAAGCAGAAACGAAGCTATGATAACTACGACTACAACGAAGCGTATCAGTATGATCTTGACAAAGAGATAGAGAAGGCAGCAAAAGAGAAGTTCAGGCGAGAGAATCCCTTGCTGATAGATTTTGAAGAACAGTGGAAAGAGCAGCAGGCAAAACTTGAAGAATGGGAATACGAACGACTGTTGAAAGAAGGGAAGGTGGAAAGCCTTTACAGAACATCAACGATCAAGTGTAAAAACATAAAATCCGGGAAAGAGATTGCGGAAGTGATGATCTATCCGTCTTTCTATAACCGGGCAGATATGCCACACACGAAGAAAAAGAGAGAAACGAAGCCGTCACAAAGGAATCTGAACGACAAGAACGCCCGCCGATATGTGATCCGCCTTGCGAATATCAATTTCGGTTCAGGGGATATCTGGGCGACGTTCGGGTGGGACGATCGCTACATACCGGAAGACATAGAGAGAGCAAAAAAGGACGTGACGAATTTTATCAAGCGAGTGAACCGCAAGAGAAAGAAACGTGGGTTCGATAACATGAAATATATCTACGTTCTGGCGGTGGACGATTACACACGCCCACATTTTCACATACTCATGAGCGGCGACGGCGTGGACCGCGACGAATTAGAAGCAATGTGGGGGAAATGCAAGCGACCGAACACACGCCGGGTAAAACCAGACGAAGATTTCGGAATAACAGGCCTTGCGACCTACATTTCCCAAAATCCGCACGGGACAAAACGGTGGTGCAGTTCAAAGAACCTGAAAAAGCCACCAGAGCCGACAAGATCATACCGGAAATTCAAGAAACGCCGTGTTGAGAAAATGGCAAAGGATCACGAAACACTGAAACAGAGCCTTGAAAAAGAATACGTGGGCTATCGCTTTTTAGACGCCGAAGTGAAGTTCAACACAGTGACAGCCGCGTTTTACATATACGCAAGAATGACAAGAGACTGAAAGGGGAGATCAAATGGCGGTCAAATTACAAAACATGAAAAATTCAGAGATCACGGAGCAGATAAAACTTTTTAATTGGGCGCGGTCGGTCCGGGAATTCATACCGGAATTAAAATTATTGCACCATATCCCGAACGAAGGGAAGCGGACGAACGGCGCATTGCTGAAAGCTGCCGGAATGGTATCGGGCGTTCCCGACCTATCACTTCCGGTAGCGCGCCGGGGATTCAACGGTCTGTACATCGAAATGAAATTCGGGAATAACAAGCCGACAAAAGATCAGGTCGAATTTATGACCATGTTAAAAGATCAGGGCTATAAAACGGCCGTTACATATTCAGCAGAAGAAGCGCGAAGTCTGATCCGGCATTATCTGGCACGGGCAGACAACTTCGATCTGGTTAATTGCGAGGAAGCCCCGAAAATATTCGGGTGTTGCGAAGGTATCAAAGCAGACTGGACGCCGTGCGCGAACTGTGAACTGTACAAGAAAAATAAACAGCCGGAATGGTAGGAAGGAGAAAAGACAATGTTTGTAAGATTAAGAGATTTTAAAAGACTGATAAAAGAAGCCTACACGGGAGCGGGCTTATACGTTGCGCGCCGGGGAAATCAGTTGCTTTTCGGCGGCTCATACTGGGCGATCGCCACGACGAAAGAATCACTGGATAAAAAGGCACTGGCAGCAGTGATCGAATTAACGGGAGAAATGCCGGAAGATGGGGGGGCTTTCAAGGCGACGAAGGAAGCCAACCAATACGAGATCAACGAAGTACACTGGAATTTAATAGACGCGACGGAGCAATACGAAGACGAAGAAGAGAAACTGACAGTGACGCGCCTTGTATTAAACAAACACCCATACGGTCAGACCATGCGGATTCTACAGGCAGAAGACGGACGGGTGGACGTACTGGGAGAAGGATTTATACAGGCAATCGATCCGGCATCAATGAACACCGATTACGAATACGAGATCGAGGGGCCGTTTATCAATCGCCGTTTCCCAAAACAGGTATATTGGAAAAGCGAAGCAACAACCCTGACCGCCTTTCTGTACAACCGCGACGATATGAAAGAAAAAGATCTTCTGGACTATTTGCAGAATACGAAGATCGAAGGATAAGGAGAAACGGCCATGGCGTATAAACTGGATAAAAACACAAAAACGATTGTCCGGGCAATCATGAAGGATCAGGAGAAGCGAGACAGGAGAAAACACACTGGGCAGTATACGGCGTTCGACCGACGGGCAGACAAGGCAATCGAAGAAGCAAAAGAGAATATCGGACTGCAAGGATTCACGGGAAGCACACGCGATCAGGTTATCGGGAAGATCTGTCAGAGTTTGAAGGACAATACGCCGTGGGAGTTGCTAGGAGAAACGTATTGTTGCCGCCGCCTATTCTACGAATACCGGAAAGAATTCTGTTATCACGTGGCAACGTCAATGGATATGATCGGCAGCAGTAGGAAGACAGGTCAGAAATGACCGGACGCAGAAGATAGAATGGAGAGTGACAAGTGGCGAAAGAATATGCAAAAGCCTTTTACAATTCCGAAGCATGGAAGAAGACACGGAAAGCATACTACGACAGCAAGGGCGGAATGTGCGAGCGTTGTCAGAAAGAATTCGAAGAAGGCAAACGCAGCTTGAAAGAAGTCAACATCGGAACGATAGTGCATCACAAGAAATGGATCACGCCGAAGAATATCAACGATCCGAACGTCACGTTGTCGTGGGATAATCTGGAAGTCGTGTGCGACGAACACCACAACACAGAGCATCACGGCAAGCCGAAGCGATACAGGTTCGATCGTGACGGCAATATCATTCCGACAAAATCATTTTCCTGAAAATCAAAAACAGATCAGCCAAAAACAAAAACGAAATCACGAAAAGCACGCCAACCACTCCCCCACCCGGGGTAGCAAAAAAATTTCTACCAAAAGAACCGAGGGAGCTAGATAAAAAAAACTCTCCGCAGGCGCGCGCACGTGAGAGGGGGTGTAAATGCATGGATTTAGAGAAAGATAGAGAGGTAAAACCCGAAGAAGATCAGGTTTTACCGGAGTTATTGGAACTTCTGGAAATATTCAGAGATTTGCCGGAAGCACGGAAAAAGAACCTGAAAACGAGACTGAAAAAAGAAGCAGCGGGCGAGATTTTAACCGAAGCAGAAGTCGAAAAGGAGCGAAAAAAGATCATGGAATTGTTCAAGGACGTTGAGGACGACCGGAAAAAGAAAATGATCGAACGCAAGGTAAAAGAAATGGCTTTTCAGGCCGTGGCGATCCGGGAAGCGAAATACTCAATCATGACGGAAGGGTTAAAGACCGAAGTTGTAAACGGCTCACAAAGATACATGAAAGAGAATCCGGCAGTTGCAACCTTCGACAAATATTCACGGGCGTATAACTCAAATATCGACAAACTGATCGAGTATTTACCACAACAGCAGACGGAGAAAATAAGCAAGTTGGCAGCGTTTAGAAATGCATAACGTATATGTGAATTACATTGTCGAATATCACGACAAGATCGAACGCGGGCAGATCATAGCGGGAAAATGGATAAAGAAAATTTATAAAATCCTAGTTGACGGCATAAAATCCGGCGACTGGGATTTTGACGCAAAAAAAGCAAATAAGGCAATCCAGTTTATCGAAAATTTCTGCCACCACTCAAAGGGACGGAACGACCTTTTCAAGTTGGAACTATGGCAGAAAGCTATTGTTTCGGCAATTTTCGGAATACTGGATAAAAAGACACATAGGCGGCAGTTTCGGGAAATCTTTCTTTTAGTCGGACGTAAGAACGGGAAAAGCCTTTTCGCGGCGGCAATTATGGCATATGTGGCGTATATCGACGGAGAATACGGCAGCGAATTATATTGTCTTGCGCCGAAACTAGATCAGGCTGATATCGTGTATGACAGCTTTTACAAGATCACGCAAGCGGAAGAAGAACTGGCAGAAGTGACAAAGAAGCGGCGATCCGATATCTACATAGCGGAATTAAACACCACAATCAAAAAGATTGCGTTCAACGCAAAGAAGGCGGACGGCTTCAACCCGACCATGACGACTAACGACGAAATGGAAGCATGGCCGGGCGATCAGGGCTTGAAGCAGTACGAAGTTATGGTATCAGGTACAGGAGCGCGAACAGAGCCGATCACGCTTTCTACATCGACCGCCGGATATGTCAACGACGGAATCTTCGACGAACTAATGAAACGATCAACAGCTTTCTTGAAAGGATCGAGCAAAGAAAGACGATTGCTTCCGTTCCTGTACATGATCGACGATCTGGAAAAGTGGAACACAAAAGAAGAACTGGCAAAAGCTAACCCAAATTTAGGCGTATCGGTTCAGTGGGAATTCTTCGAAGAACAGATTGCAATCGCGCTACAGTCGTTATCAAAAAAAGCGGAATTCATGACGAAGTATTGCAACATCAAGCAAAATTCTTCGATTGCATGGCTTGACTATGAGACGGTAGCGAAGGCAGCAGGGCAACCGCATACACTGGACGACTTCCGGGGTTGCTATTGCGTGGCCGGTATCGACCTTTCACGAACAACCGACCTGACAGCCGTTTCGTTGGTTATCGAAAAGGGCGGAAAGAATCACATTATCACACAATTTTTCATGCCACAGGAACGATACAACGTGGCAATCGACGAAGAAGGCGTCCCATACAACATTTTCAAAGAACAGGGCTATCTCACGATATCAGGAGAACATCAGGTAAATTACAAAGATGTGTTCGCGTGGTTCGTGCGCCTGATAAAAGAATATAAGATCAGGCCGCTAAAAGTCGGTTACGACAGATATTGCGCGGGTTATCTAGTGGAAGAAATGAAAGAATCAGGCTTCCACATGGACGACGTATATCAGGGAACGAACCTGACGCCTATATTAAACACCTTCGAAGGGGATCTGAAAGACGGAATGTATTTGATTGGAGAAAACAACCTGTTAAAATCCCACCTGTTAAACGTGGCCGTTCAGATCCAGACAGACGACAGCAGAATGAAACCTGTCAAGATCGAAAAGCGGGCGCATATCGACGGCGCGGTATCGATCTTCGATGCACTGGCCGTAAAAATGAAATACCACAAGGAAATCGGCAGACAATTACAAAATGCAGCATAAGAGAGGGCGCGCCCCCTCTCTTTTTGTATATAAAAACAGGTCAGAAATGAACGCACTTAAAAGATAAACTGAACTGTGAATAAAACCGAAAGGGGGTAGAACGAAACGGGAATATTAAAAGATTTTGTGACATTCCGCAGAATGAAGTTTAGTCCGATATTCACAATCCGGGGCGAATACAACGCGGCGGCGGATATGGACGCAAGCGATATCATCGGATCAATAACAAACTGTATCGCAACGAACGTCGGAAAGCTGACACCGCAGTTGATTCGCACAGATTCGCGCGGAATGATGATCCGCGACGATTATCTGGCGAAGTTGCTTTCCTTGCGTTGGTCGCCGGAATTATCCGTATACGACGCACTATACAAAATGGCGGCGCAGCTTGTCAGAAAATCCAATGCATTCGCAGTGATTTTTTACAATGACGATTTTTCTAAAGTCAAAAGCATTGTGCCAATCACGACACGCGGATTCAGAGTGTGGGAAGACGAAGAAACCGGAGCAATGTTATTCCGGTTCACATGGGACTATGACGGGAAGATCTACACGGTCCCGTATCAATCCGTGATCCACCTGAAAGCAAGATTCGACAGAAAGCGTTTTTTGGGATCTGAACCAGATCCGGCACTAAAAAACACACTGGAATTACTGGACGCAACCGGACAGGCATTGCGGAATCTGGTTAAAAATTCTGCTAACCTGAAAGGTTATCTGAAATATAACAACTTCGCGGACGATGAAGAACTGAAAAAGAAAGTAAAAGAATTTCAGGAAGCATACATGGACGCGAGCAACGAAGGCGGACTGGGCGGACTGGATAACACAATGGAATTTCACGAAATTAACCAGAAAGCCCCAACTATTCCGACGTTGCAATCGCAGTTTTTACGCGATAACGTATACCGCTATTACAACGTGAATGAAAATATTTTAATGTCAAAATTTTCAGAATCAGACTGGAATGCATTTTACGAAAGCGTGATCGAACCGATCGCCCTTCAATTATCACTTGAATTCACATTCAAATTACTGACGGAGAGGGAAAGAGGATTCGGAAACAAGATCATATTTTCTTCAAATCGTTTACAGTATGCGACATTGCAGACACGGTCAACAATCGGATCGGTTCTGTATGACCGAGGAATTATCACAATCAACGAATTCCGGGAACTTCTCTACTATGAGCCGATCGAAGACGGCGACGTGAGAATGGTATCACTGAACTACGTGAAAGCGGACGATCAATCACTGTACCAGACGGGGCAGCAGGACGGAAGCGGCGGCAATGGACCGCCGGAAGGCGACGGACAGCAGCAGGCGGCGAAAGTACCGCTTGAAATGCTCATGAACGCTATCTATGTACAAGCAAAACTGAAAGGGGGCAGACAATGGCGGACGTATTAAAAGGACTTGAAATCAAAAACATGACCGACGTTTCCGCAGATCTCTACTTTTACGGCGATATCGTGTCGGACTGGTGGGGAGCATGGCAGAACGAAGATCAGTACCCGGATGCAATCAAGAATTTCCTTTCACAGGCAGAAGGAAAAGACTTGAATGTATATGTTAATTCCGGCGGCGGATCAGTGTTCGCAGGAATGGCGATCTACAACATGATTAAACGCCACGGAGAAAAAAACAAAGTGAAAGTATACGTGGACGGCTTGGCCGGTTCGATTGCATCTGTAATCGCATTTGCGGGAACAGAGCCGCCGGAAATTCCGTCGAATGCATTCTTGATGATTCACAAGCCATGGGGCGCAATTTCCGGGAACGCGGACGAAATGCGAAAAATGGCGGACGATCTGGATAAAATACAGGCAGGAATCATGAACGTATACGAAGATCATCTGGCGGAAGGCGTCACGATCGATCAGGTGGAAGCACTGGTAGACGCGGAAACATGGTTGGACGGAAAGGAAGCGGCGAAGTATTTCAATATCGCGCAGACAGACGCGGCCGATTATGTGGCAGCAGTCGGCGACTATTTGAGCCACGCCGGAAAGTTGCCGGAAAAATTCAAATCACACCAGAAACAGCCGGAACAGACACCGAAGGGGCCTACACCGGAAGAACAGGCGAAAGCGGCAGCAGACGCCGAAAAAAGAAACCAGATCAAAAGATTATGTATCGAGGGAATGACGAAAGGAGAATAAAGCGAATATGAAGCATGAAGAACTTGTGAACATGAACATGAAAGACCTGAAAGCAAGACTGAAAGAGATCGGCACACAGGCACAGACAGCAGAAGGCGAAGCACTGGACGCCCTGACAACCGAAGCTGAAGACATTAACGGCATTTTACAGGACATTCAGAACCGCGCAAATATCGCCGGACTGGCAGCGCAGGCGGGCGACAATGCCGACGGTTTACCGGGAGAGAAAGGCGACGACGTGAAAAACAAAAAGCGCGAAGAAAGAGGACAGGGACTGAAAGACGGGAAGACAGTAAAGTTCAACGCAAAAACAGCGTTCAAGTCTGTAAAAAATGCGCTTTCAGTTACTCAGACAGTTACACCGAAACACACTGCAAGCGACATCAAAGAGACGTTCAACGACGTTTCCTCACTGGTGGATCGCGTCAGAACAATTCCGTTAAGTGGCGGCGAAACATATCAGAGAGCATATGTAAAAAGCTACGGCGACGGAGCGGGAGAAACGGCCGAAGGCGGCGATTACAACACAACCGAACCGGTATTTGGTTATGTGAGCATCGAAAAGCAGAAGATCACAGCGTACACCGAAGAACCGGAAGAAATGATTAAACTTCCAAACGCAGACTACGACGGAGTAGTAGAAGAATCTGTCACACGTGCAATCAGAAAGTACATGAACAGACAGATCATGATCGGCGCAGGAACAAGCGGAAAATTTAAAGGAATTTTCTTCAATCCGGCCGAGAAATCCGAACAGGTTATTGATCCGGCGACTGACCTTTCCATGAAAACGATTGACGACGGAACACTGGACGAAATTATCTACAGTTACGGCGGCGAAGAGGAAGTGGAAGACGTTGCGGTTCTGATCCTGAACAAAAAGGATCTGAAAGCATTTGCAAAACTGAAAGACAAACAGGGACGCAAATTCTACACAATCGTAAACCACGGAAACACCGGAACGATTGACGGCGTACCATACGTTATCAATTCCGCTTGTAAAGCTGTGACAGACGCACAGAAGGCGACCGCCGAATATTGCATGGCATACGGACCATTAAGCAACTACGAAATGGCGATTTTTTCCGATATCGACGCGAGAAAATCCACTGAATACAAATTCAAACAGGGACAGATCGCATACAGAGCGGACATTTTCGCGGGCGGTGCGGTTGCCGCATATAACGGATTTATCCGCGTGAAACGACCGGAAACAGGAAAATAAGAAACAGAAAGGACGGCTAAACAATGACGTATAACGAACTTGTGGACGCTGCAAAATTGCGCGTCCGAAAACTTTCAAACGATGCATTAGACGAAGACGTGAAAACCCACGTTGATTTCGTACTGGCAGACCTGAAAAGAATCGGGGTAAATGAAGAAAAGTATCTGAAAGCCCCGGAAGATCCGTTAATCATTGGGGCCGTCCTTGCGTATGTCAAAGCATATTACGGAATGGACGCATACCACGACAAATGGTTAGCGGCCTACAATATGCATTTAACCAGAATCAAAGGGGGCGACTACAAATAGACGCATATATCACACTGGTTGAACCGGGCGAAACCAAAGAAGAAGACGTCAAAAACGGCGTGATCGCAACCGTTGAACCGATCGGGCGTGATGAATTTGTGGCAGCAGGACAAAAGGGCATGAAAGCCCGCCATAAGTTCAACGTATGGGGCAATGAGTACAACGACGAACAGGAAGTTGAATACAACGGTCGCCGCCTGACGATATACCGAAGTTACGGCCCGAAGGACGACGGAAAGATCGAACTGTACGCCGGAGAAAGGGCGGGCAATGTATGAAAGCAAAGATCGACATTGACGGGCTTTCCGACGCGGTACAAGAAGAACTGAAAAACTGGCAAGAAGACACGTGCAAACCGGTTCTGAACGAAGCATACAAAGCCGGAGCGGAAGAAGGGAAGAAAGTTCTTTTGCAGGGCGGACCGTACAAGGAGCGCACCGGGAAGTATACGAAGGACTGGGACGTAACGAAAAGGAATACCAGAGTCGGAAGGATAACCGAAACAGAATGGTATTCGGTACACAACAAAAAACATTATCAATTAACACACCTTTTGCAGAACGGACACGCAAGCAGAAACGGCGGTCGCGTCAAAGCCTATCCGCACATCGACAGCGCGGAAGAAAAGGCAGAAAAGGCAGCAACAGACTATATCGAGGACAAGTTAGGGGGATAACATGCCGACGATTGAAGAAATCATCAAAAGAGCAACGGCGATCGGGCTTCCGATCACGAAGAACGCATGGAAGAAGACAGCGAAAAAGCAGATCCCAGATCCGCCGTATATAGTCTATCTAGTTAGCGAAGACCAGAGGGGCGACGATAACAAGAACACAATCCGGGAAATTGACGGATCAATAGAACTGTACACAGACAGAACGCCGGACGAATCACTGGAAGGACGGATCGAAGAAGAAGTTCTTTCTGATCTGTCGTTCAGAAAATATCAGACGGAGATCACTTCTGAAAATATGGTTCAGACGGCGTATGAATTCAATATCACGCAGAAGAAAGGCAGGAAATAGAAATGGCAGAGACAGAAAGAATCATTCTAGGGTCTGGAAACGTCCATATGAAATTATTCGACGGAAATCTGCCGTCGGTTGATGAAATTTGCACAGATGAAAATCAGATTTCATACATTCAGGGCGGCGCGACCATTGAGTACAAGCCGAGTTATTACACGGCAAAGGACGACACAAGAAAGATCCAGAAAACCGTTATCACAGACGAAGAAGCCACCATGAAAAGCGGCTTAATGACATTTTGCGGAAACACGCTTGAAAAGATCTGTGATACCGCCCGCGTAAGCTATGCGGAAAAGACTTCGACCAAAAAGAAAAGAAGAATCGTAAAGGTCGGCGGCGGAAATAATCAGGGCAGAAAGAAATATGTAATTTGCTTCCACCACGAAGACCCGGTGGACGGCGATATCTGGGTAATGATTGTCGGAAACAATCAGGCCGGTTTTTCCCTTGCGTTCGCAAACGACAAAGAAACAGTCGTGGACGCGGAATTCACAGCATTACCGCAGGACAAGGAAGGAACATTGATTCACTACGAAGAAGAAGTTCTGGAAGATACGCAGAGTTTAAGCGATACAACCGAACAGAAAACGGTCGCGGACAAATAAAACAGATAAAACAAACACAAGGCGGCGTATAGACAAAAACGCCGCCTTTTTCAGAAGGAGAAAAGACAATGGCGAACATGAATTTTGATTTTAATAAAATCCAGAGAAGCTTTTTTAAAACGACATTAAAAGACGGTAGAGAACTGGTTGTAAAAATGCCGATGAAAAAAACATTTGAAAAAATTACGGCAGCACAGGAAATGGATCTGGAAGAAATGTCGGTAGCAGACGCGATGGACACACTAGGCGCAATATGCGCGGAAGTGCTGTCAAACAACCTGAATAAAGAAAAAATCACAATGAAATACATGACTGATAATTACGACACAGAAGAAATGGGCGAATTTATAAAAGGGTTTATGAACTTTGTAAAAGGAGTAAAAGCAGACCCAAACTAATTATACCGTTCTATGACGATCCGAACGCAAAGGAAATTCATTACAAACCAAAAACAAACGCCGAAAAAATGGTAGCGAAATACATGGGACTTAATTTTTGGGAAGTGGAAGAATTAGATCTTGACGTTTATTTGTTCATGGCGCGGGAATCGGTAATTTATTTTAATTCGCAGACGGAATCAGGGCGGGAATACCTTGAAAACTGTTGGAGAATGACGCAGACGAAGCCGGATCGGCAGCAGTTGCGAGAAAAATTCGGAAAGAAAGGGGGAGAGTAAATGGCAAGAAGCAAAATCGCCGGAATTACAATCGAAATCGGCGGAGATACTACGAAGTTAGATAAAGCCATGCAAGGGGCCAATAAAACCGTAAGAACTACACAAACGGAATTAAGGGAAGTAAACAAATTACTGAAATTAGATCCGAAAAATACAGAATTATTAGCGCAAAAACAGGAACTTCTATCAAAAGCGGTCGCCGGGACGTCTGAAAAACTGGATATTTTGAAAGAAGCCGAAAAACAGGTTCAGAAACAGTTTGAACGCGGCGAAGTATCAGAAGAACAATACCGGGCATTACAAAGAGAAATCATCAAGGTTTCGAATGATTTAGACGCGGCGGAAAAAGAAGCCAAAGAAACCGCACAAGCGTTGAAAGACGTCGGAAAGAAAGAAGAAGATATCGAGAAAGTATCGGAACGCGCCGACGAATTCAAAGACAAAATGAAAGCGGCAGGCGAAGCAGTAGAAACCGGAATGAAAGCAGCCGGAGCGGCAATGGTGGCAGCCGGAACGTATAGTTTGAAGTTTGAAAGTGAATACGATCAGGCATTAAACACGCTTGCGACATCAACAGGCGCGGCAGCAGATAAAATAGACGGACTGGATAAAGCGATGGCGGCCGTATATGAAAACAATTACGGAGAAGATATTCAGGAAGTCGGCGAAGCTATGGGCGTAATTGTGCAGCAGACAGGCGAAATGGATCCGTCGAAATTACAAGAAATGGCGGAAAGCGCATTCACACTCCGGGACACCTTCGATATGGACGTCGGAGAATCTATGCGGGCAGTAAATCAGCTAATGACGCAATTCGGGTTATCTTCCGAAGAAGCGTTCGACCTTGTGGCACAGGGCGCACAAAACGGGCTGAACAAAAACGATAACCTACTGGATTCGATAAATGAATACGGACCAAAATTCGCACAAATGGGACTTTCGGCTTCGGATATGTTCAATATGTTCAAAAACGGAGCGGAAGCAGGCGTTTTTGATATCGACAAATTAGGCGACGCAGTAAACGAATTTTCTATCAGAGTAAAAGACGGAACGGCGGACAATGCTTTTAAAGAATTGGGAATGGACGTGGACGCAACAAAGAAAGCGTTCGGAGAAGGTGGCAAAGCAGCAAAAAAAGCAATGCAGGACACTTTCGAAGCACTGGGAAAAGTATCTGATCCACTTGAACAGAACACTATCGGCGTTGAATTGTTCGGTACAATGTGGGAAGACACAGGCGGACAAGCAATCTTAGCAATGGGAAACATGGAAGGTGCGGCGTCAGATGCAGCCGGAACAATGGAAAAAATCAAAGAAATGAGATATGACGATCTGGCAAGCGAATTTCAAGGGCTTGGAAGATCCATACAAACAGAACTAATAAAACCATTAGGCGAAGAGTTGGGACCGGTTGCAAAAGAAACGATTGACACAGTAAAAGAGAATTTGCCGCAAGCGAAAGAGATTTTAAAAGAAGTGCTTACAGATATAACAGAATTTATAAATTTCTTTGTAAGTCATGCAAATGTATTGCTACCGCTAATAGCGGGAATTGGCGCAGCACTTTTGACGTGGAATGTCGTTACTATGATACAAGGAATGGTGGCAGCTATAAAGGCGTGGACGGTGGCAACCGAAGGAGCGACACTGGCTCAAAAAATACTGAATTCAACAATCTTAGCAAATCCGGCGGCGTGGATCATAACAGCGATAGTCGGGGTTGTAACAGCATTAGTTTTACTGTGGAATAATTGCGAAGCATTCAGAGAAGCAGTAAAGGGGATCTTGTCAGCTATCGTACAATTTTTCAAAGATGCATGGAACAAAATTCAGGAAGCGTGGGCGGCCGCACAACCATATTTTGAAATGATAAAAGAAGGAATCAAAACCGCTTTTTCGGTAGTTGTGGAAATCTTGACAGCACCGTTTCGGATCGCTTGGTTTCTGATAACTTCGATCTGGGACATTGCAACTACATATTTTCAGAATGTGTGGATCGGAATTCAGACCGTTTTTTCGGCCGTCGGGCAGATAATCGGCGGATTTTTCGAATCTGCATGGATCATTATAAAAGGCGTCTGGGACGTGGTTGTTCTGTATTTTCAAACAATTTGGTCGAATATACAGGCCGTCTTTTCGGTAGTTGCTACAGTTTTAGGCGGATTTTTTCAAGTTGCATGGACCACAATTACAACCATTTGGGACGTGGCGACAGGGTATTTTCAAATGATTTGGTCTGTGATACAGGGAATTTTTTCGGTTGTACAGTCTGTACTTTCTGGCGACTTTTCGGGCGCATGGGAAGCAATCAAAGGTATCTGGTCGGCCGTGACGGGTTGGTTCGGTCAGGTATGGTCAGGGATTCAGAATATTTTCGGAAGTGTCGGAAGTTGGTTCGGATCAATCTTTCAGTCAGCATGGAACGCGGTTCAAAATGTCTTTTCGAACTGGGGATCGTTCTTTTCCGGCTTATGGGGCATTATCCGAAACACATTTTCAAATCTGGGAACGTCTATCGCAAACGCGATTGGCGGCGCGGTAAAATCCGGGATCAATGGCGTAATATCTATGATTCAAAATACGGTCAATTCCGCGATCAGAATTATCAATGGAGCAATTAACTTAATTAACCGTCTTCCGGGCGTATCGGTTGGGAATGTCGGATATTTAAGTCTACCACGACTGGCAAAGGGCGGTATCTTAACCAACGGCCGCGCGATCGTGGCAGAAGCGGGACCGGAGATTGTCGAAATGGTAAACGGTAAAACAATCGTTACACCACTTTCGGGGACAGCAAAGAACACGGCACTTGAAAGAAACTTCGGCGGACAGAAAGGAACACTGAAACAAGAAATCAGCGTGAATATAGAAAAATTTTACAACAACCGAAAACAGGACGTGCGCGAACTGACGGAAGAAATTATGGAAATGGCGCAAGAATTAAAGGAAAGGGACGATAAAGTATATGCTTAATGAATTTTACGACGATATCAACAGCTTTACATATAACGGGCGGAATTCGCTTGATATGGGACTGGCAGTATACGAAAAAGAAAACATATACGGCCGTCCCAAACCAGTTATTGAAAAAGTCAACATTCCGGGACGGGGCGACGTGATTCTGAACAACAAAACAGATCCGATTGATAACGAAGAATACGAAGATTTTCAGAAGGTGTATAAATGTTATGTTATGCCGGAAGAATATCAGGATCTTGAAATGGTCGCCCGGAATGTGTATGCGTGGCTATATCAGACTGTACAATATGCACGGCTTGACGACAGTTACGAACGCAATTACTACAGAATGGCCCATGTATCAGAAGAAATGTCGGTGGAAGAAATCGCCGCCGCACTTCTGGGGACCTTAGAAATTCAGTTCACTTGCCACCCGTATAAATATTCATACGACGGCGAAAGAACACTGACACTCACAAAAGCGACAAGCATTTTCAATACAGAAGGATTTACGGCTTATCCGTACATGAAGATCTATGCGGCGGGTGCGGTTACGTTGTATATCAACGATCGCGCCCATACATTCAAGGAAATAGAAGACTATATCGAAGTAGACAGCGCGTTATTAAATGCGTACAAAGGGGACACGCTACAAAATAACAAAATGACTACGACATTATTTCCGAAACTGGTAGCGGGCGAAAATAAAATACGTTGGGCGGGCAATGTGAAGAAAATTGACATTGTGCCGCGTTGGTGCTGTCTGTGATACCGATTCTATATGATCCCCTTGAAACACAATTTGATTCAAACGGAATCGGACTTCTGACGGACGCGATATCTTGCATTGTAGAGGAAGAAAGAAACGGATCTTTTGAACTGACTTTACAATATCCGCAAGAAGGACATCTGGCCGATTACATCGTGGAAGATGCAATCATAAAGGCAAAACCAAACGACAAAGACAAAGATCAGCTATTCAGGATCTATAAATCGGGAAAGCCGATCGGCGGCGTGAATACCTATTACGCCGAACATATCAGCTATGAACTGAACATGAATCCGGTATGTCGGCCGAGAATATCCGGCAAAAACGCACAGGAAGCAATCGCGCAGCTATTAGAAGAAGCCGTGATCGGAAACAACTATACGGCGTGGTCGGATATCACAACCAGAAACAGCACCCAGATAGACGACGTGTTAAGCGTCCGAAACATTCTAGGGGGTACAGAAGGATCAATCCTTGACGTCTGGGGCGGGGAATATCAATTCGATAATTTTACCGTGAAGCTGCATAAATCCCGCGGATCAGATACAGGGGCGACGATCCGGTATGGAAAGAACCTGATTTCAGCGGAGCAGGAAAGAAACATCGGCGACGTGATAACGGCGATATTTCCATATTGTTATTACACACCGGAAAAAGAGGACGGAGCAACCGAAGAACCCGATCCGGTTTTCGTGTCACTTCCTGAAAAGTTTATCAACACGCCAAACGCGGACAAATATGCCCGCCTAAAGTGTGCGCCGATGGATTTTTCAGATGAATTCGAAGACGGCGTGATCGTAACAGAAGAAATGCTTCGCAAGGTCGCGAAGACCTACACCGAAAGCGGAATCGACGAACCGAAAATATCGATCAAGGCCACGTTCCAAAATCTGAAAAAAACAAAGGACTATGAAAACATACAGGCACTTGAAACGATCGGAATTTGTGACACTGTAACGGTCATGATCGAAAAACTGGGAATCGAAGTCAAAGCAAAGATCATTAAATACTCATACGACAGCATCAAAGAGCGATTCGACAGTGTAGAGATCGGAGAGCCAAAAACAAACCTGACAAAAGCGATCACGGCAGCACAGAAGGAACAGAAAGAACAGATCGTAAAATCCGCCACCCGTGCGGAAATTATACAGAAGCGTATCGAACAGACTATAAAGGACGTGACGGCGGCGATTACCGGAAATTCCGGCGGCCATGTACTTTTATACCCGGCAGAGAACCCGCAGGAAATCTATATCATGGATACAGATTCAACAGCAACGGCGAAAAACGTCTGGCGGTGGAATCTGGCCGGACTGGGACATTCAAGTAACGGAATCGGCGGACCGTTTGAAACGGCGATCACGGCAGCAGGTCAGATCGTGGCCGATTTTGTGGCAGTTGGAAAACTAAACGGCGCACTGATCGAAGCCGGGACCATTAACGCGGAATCCCTGTCAGTAGAGTATAAACAGAGCGTAAAGAAGTACACAGACGACGGCGACGCGAAACTGTTATCGGAAATGAAGTCAAGATTCGAAGTAACAGGCGAATCAATCACGGCGGAAGTGGAAAGAGCGCAGGCAGCAGAAAAGACCATATCGGACGATCTGAAACTAACAAAGCAGGACGCGGAAGATTTCAAAGAAAATGTCGAAGGAGCATTCCGGGACGGCATAATCACGGAAACGGAAGCGCAGACGATCGAAAGATATATCAAAGAACTGGAAAAAGACAACGCTTCAATTCAGAAACAATATAACGCGGTTTTGGATTCAGCTTCGAGACAGTCAACAACAACAGGAAGTAATTTTTCGATTAAATTCAATGCAGATTGCAAGACGGAAATATCGTCAAGCGGCACGAAATACGATTATCTGTATTTATTCTACCAGAAGGACGGCAAGATCTACAAAGCACTGAACAAAGTAAGCGGCGCAGATATCGCCGGGAAAACGTATATCGTGCCGTCAACAGATATTTATATTCAATGGTATTCGGATAGTTCGGGTAATAAATACTACGGATTTTCAATCGATGAGATCAAACAGGTATCAACGGATGCAGATACAACCGGAACGGAAAGCACACTTCCGACTTACGAAGTGATCGAAGCCGCCACCGTGTCAATGATCCAGACGTCGCACCCATACGAAAATAGTATGCGTAAGTTGTGGCATTACAAAAAGCGGACGGCCACACGGTCAACACTTATCAGCAAGAAAAACGCCTACACGAACGCATACAACGCACTGATAACCGCAATCAACAACGCAATTTCAGACAAAAAGATCACGGCGACAGAGAAAGCAAACGTCAATACGAAATTCGATGCATATAACGCAGCACTGGCAGATTTGAAAGAGACAATCGAAGCAGCGGGCGTGGACGTGGCAGCGGTCGCGGCGGCAGCAGTCGCAGAGTACGCAAGGGCGGCAATCAAAGTAGAAGCAGACAAGATCGAACTTCGGGTAACATCGGCACAGGCGGAATCCCTGATTGAACAAAAGGCGGACTCTATCAGACTAAAAGCGTCGAAGATTGCATGGTCGGCGACCTATTCTTCTATGAGTGAATCCGGCATTTTAAAATGTACGTCCGCAGAATTAAAAGGATCTATGAAATGCGGGTATGATTCCGGGTACTGGGTAGAACTTGCAGGAAGCGGAAGACTGACTGGCGGTTACGGATCAAAACAATATGGATATATTGACTATTCGGCAAGTGCCACGGACGTAGACACCGGGGTAAAATACAACGGCCTACAAGTACAAGGTGGATGCATGAGAATTTCAGTCAATCAGTTAGCGACAAGAAAAACAAGCAACACAGGCACACTTGCATATATCGGAGCAACAGGCAAATTCGAATATATAAGCAAAATTCAGGACAACGGCAATGGGACGATCACATGGTGGAATTCAACTGTTAGTTTTGAGAATGGACTTATGGTTTCGTCACTGTAAAGGAGAAAAAATGGAACTGGGAGAAACATTACAGATTTTAGAAGGGATCATCTACGAAAAGGCAAAAAGAGAATTGGAAGCGGCAGAAACGCCGCTGTCACTTCAAACGATTGCCATGGACGCGGTAGCGGCAAAATTCAAAGAAGAAGCCTACGAAAATTTAAGAATCAGCACGATGCAGAAAGAAACACAGACAGAAGCGCGCACCGGAACGCCGGAAGAACTTCTGAAAGAATTAAAAGAAGGAGAGGGGGCGAAGGAACAGTGAAAGGCTATGCAGCAGAAATAAACGGCGACGCAATCTTCCTGACGAAAGACGTACAACTTGACACGGCATTAAAAAACGGTTGTAACATCGTCAGGATTGAAGACGACGACGGGCAAACAATAATCGCCACGCCGGAAAACGGCTTTCTGGAAGCCCGCCCGACATTGGAAGAAACCGGAACAATGACAAACCCATACGCGGAAGCGTTGGCAATGCTAGAGAAAGGGGAAAACTAATGGCAGATATCACAATCACACAAAAGATCACGATCGAACTTGACGGGGAAAGTCCTTTTGAATATGTCGTGATGAAACAGGGCGACAAGGGTTCACGAGTTCTGGCCGTCTCATTATTACAAAACAAACAACCGTATGAAATCCCGACGGGCTGCACCGCACGGATCAAATACTATAAGCCGGACGGAAACCCGGTATTGAATGACTGCACCCTGTCAGGGAATGAAATTCTTGTAACCTACACGGAGCAGATGTTAGCGGCCGCAGGCGTCGGAAAAGGCGAAATCGTTCTATTGAAAAACGGAAAGGAATTGAAGTCGGCGACCTACTACACGAAAATCGTGGAAACGGTATATAAAACCGAAGGACTGACAAGCGACAAAGAATTTCTTTCTATAGCAACCGTATTAAACGACATGGATCAGGCAGCGCAGAAGGCAACCACCGAAGCGAATATAGCAAAGAAGATCGCGGAAGACGCAAAAACAAATTCAGACAAAGTGATCGCAGATACAAAAACAGCAATCACAAACACGAACGAAGCTACGGAAGCGACGAAAGCGGCGACTTCCGGGGCAAATATCGCGAAAGAAAATGCAGAGAAAGCCACACAGTCGGCAAATGCGGCAGCAGGCGACGCACAGAAGGCAACCACGGCAGCAAAAGCAGCAGCGGCAGCATGTGAAGGAATCGCGGCGGGAATCAACACGATTGCAGATACAACAACCGGGAAAACCTACACGATCGGAGTAGACGCCGGACGAATCTATTTAGAAGCGAGGGACTAAAACATGGGAGAAAGAATCTATTTTGCAGATAAAGAAACACTAGATAAAACACACGCCAACACGGAAGCGATTCTGGCAGCAGTCGAAGGCGACGACGGAAAACATAAAAATCATATCCGGTTAGGAATCAAGATTGACAAGAACAACAGCAATCCAAAAACCCGCGTCGAGTACCTTTACGACGCCGTGGGAATGACACCGGCCGCAATGGACTATTCAAACGGCGTTTTCAACTACGGATCATGGGAAAACGAATACTTCGCGGCGAAAGACAAAAATTACGCTTGCATGGTCAAATTTGACGGCACAGAAGACTATAAACTCAACCCGAACGATTATTCGAAGAAAGCGGACGGCACGGAATCAGACGTCGCGAATGTCGCATACGGCGGAAACGCAATGGCGGCATTTGTCGGCGGTTGGTTATGTCAGTATGAGACAAAAACACATGAGTATATCATATGGTCCGACGTTCAGTACGACGACAGCTATAATTGTAATCACAGAAAAGATCAGACCGGGGCGATTCGTCCGGGATTCTACAGAAGAATCTACACGCCGACTTTATACAACAATGTCGCCCGTTCAATCTCCGGTCAGCTTTCCATGATGGGCAAAAACGCCACACAGGAAAGAAACTACATCAAAGCAAACGGCAGCGAGTGGGAGCATACATCGTGGAGCGAATACAATTACATTATCTGCCTGTTAAAGATCATGGCAAAAACGGACGATCTGAAAACCGCATACGGAAACGGTAATATGAACGGATATGTCAATGATTCGGCGCAGCATTACGGAGTATTACAGGCCGGCACACTGGACGACAAGGGGCAGTTCTTCGGATATAACGCAAATAACAAACAGGTAAAAGTATTTCACACGGAAGCACCGTGGGGCGATCAGTGGGAAAGAATTATCGGCTTGATTTGCGATCATGGAAAAGCGAAGATCAGTGCATACGGACCGTATAATTTCACGGGCGAAGGATACACGGAAGTATACGACTATGTGGAGAAAACAGGAATTACAGCAGCAACGGGCGGCTGGGCGAAGGATTCTATTTCGACAGAACTTGGACGACTGCCGATCACGTGGTCCGGTGCTTCAAATACATATTTGACAGCATATTTCTACATCAACCCGACGATTGTTGCGGTGGCGATCGTTGGCGGCAGCGCGTACCACGGTGCGGAATGCGGCTTTTACGTGAATCTGAACAATTCCGCGTCGTATGCGTACTGGGCCCTCGCGCCGGGCCTTTCTTGCAAAATGCCTTTAGCGGCATAGCCGCAAGGGGGATCGGGGGATTTCTCCCCCGCATAGCTTAAAGGAAGAAACAAAAGTAAATATATAAGGGGATAACTTGCGCGCGGTGGCGATCGTTGGCGGCAACGCGAACAACGGTGCGAAATGCGGCTTTTACGTGAATCTGAACAATTCCGCGTCGAATGCGAACTGGAACATCGCGCCGGGCATTTCTTATTAAATCATGGGACATTAACCAAATGCGCGAGTTATTCCTACACCACAGCAGATTGAAATATCTGTAAAGTGAAAATAAAACCGATAAAGGCGCGGACTGGTAAACGCCGGGAATCCGGTAGTTGCATAGCGTGTTGAAGGCCCGCGAGGTAATAAGAAAGAATGATAACATTTAAAAACATAGATCAGAATTTATATGATCCAGAAGGGTTGAAAACTGATTTCAGAAAAACAGCGAAAGGAAAGAGCGGAAAAGAACAGGTTCGGAAGGTAAAGAGAAACCCGGAGAAATACGAAAAGGAACTGGAACGACAGCTTCGGACAAATACATTCACGAAGGCAACACACCAGACGGAAACGATCAACGAATATTCATGCAAGAAAACGCGGGAACTGTTAAAGCCGACGTATTTATACGAACAACCCGCACACCACGCACTGATCCGGGCAATCATGCCCGCGCTCATGCGTGGAATGTATGATTTGTCGTGCGGATCGATACCGGGGCGCGGTCCACATTACGGAAAACGATTTGTTGAAAAGTGGATCAGGAACGATCCGAAAAACTGTAAATATGTATTAAAGTTTGATATCCGGCATTTCTTCCAGAGCATACCACACCGGAAGTTAAAGAAAGCACTGAAAAAGAAGATCCGGGACCGTGTAATTTTAAAGAAATTATTCGCAGTGATCGATTGTTGTAAACAGGGCGTACCGATCGGATTTTATACGTCGCAATGGTTCGGGAATTTCTATCTGACGCCATTAGATCATTACATCAAAGAAAAACTTCACGTAAAGAAAATGATCCGGTATGCCGACGACGTGGTATGTTTCGGCAGAAACAAAAAGATATTGCACGAAGCACGAAGAAAGATCGAACAATTCCTGAACGAAGAACTGGGCTTAAAAATGAAACCGGACTGGCAGGTATTCAGATTTGAATATACCGGAAGGGACGGAAAGACACACGACCGCGCACTCGATTTTATGGGATTTGTATTTCATAGAAACAGAACAACAATCAGGAAAAGCATTTTAAACAGAATTCAAAAGAAAGTCAACAAAGTGAAAAGAAAAGGGAAAGTCACATGGAAAGACGCGGCGTCTTTGCTTTCAAGAATCGGATATTTTACGCACACAGACACATACAACTACTATCTGGATCATGTAAAGCCTTATATTAAAGTTAAGGCATTGAAACAGTTAATCAGCAAACACACAAGAAGGGAGCGACTAAAAAATGGAATGGATCAAAAGAGAAGGAACACAAACAGAACGCCCGGCGGATTTAGACATCACATCAAGCGCGACAACCGTATACCAGAGAAGAAACCAGAAGCAGGAAGAAAGAGAGAATCAGGACGGAACAAAGGAACTGATCTGGACTTACGAAGAAATGGAAATGAGCCGGGAAGAATACGACAGAGGACAGGCGGAACTTGCGTCGCCGCTTGCACTGGCAATCATGCAGAGCAATACGGAGTTGATCGCAAAGAATGAGTTATTGCAGATTCAAGTCGAAATGTTACTGGACACATTAAGCAACACAGACGAAACGGAAGGAGAATAAACGATGTATGAAAAATTGAAAAATCAGTACGAACAGGGATTTGTTACAAAAGACACACTGAAAACATGGGTTAAGATCAACGCCCTGAAACGCGGCCGCGGAATCACAAAGGCGCAGTATAAAGAAATTACAGGGGAAACATACACAGCATAAAAACAGGTCAGAAATGACCGGATAAAAGAAATAGAATCATAACAGAAAGGCGGGTGGAAGGAGTGAAAAAATGAATGAATGGAGCGTTATAGTTATGCTAATCACGTTAGGCGGCGGAATTATCGCGCTTGTACGTCCGATCGTAACACTGACAAAAGCGATCACAGAATTAACCGTCACTTGCAAAAATTTAGATGGACAATTCGCGGCCATGCAGAACAAAAACACAGAGAGCCATAGGAGAATCTGGGAGCATAACGACGAACAGGACAAAATGCTAAACGACCATGAAGCAAGGATCAAGAGCATAGAACATGGAGAAAGGAGAAATACACATGAAAGTGAGTAAAGGCACTATCGCAAGAACCGCGATTCTGGTTTTAACCATGATTAACAGCGGACTTGCAATTTTCGGGAAAAGCCCGTTACCAATCAGCGACGAAACCGTGACACAGGTTGTATCGTTTGGATTTACCACTGCGGCCGCGTTGGTAGCGTGGTGGAAGAACAACAGCTTCACAGTTCCGGCACTGAAAGCGGACGCAATGATGAAAGAAACACGCGTATATGAGCGGAAAGGACGAAAATAATATGAGCATGAATGGAATTGACGTAAGCGGGTGGCAGAAAGGCATCAATCTTTCAAAAGTTCCCGCCGATTTCGTGATCATCAAAGCAACACAGGGAACAAGTTATGTAAATTCTGATTGCGACAGGGCATATCAGCAGGCGAAAGCCGCCGGCCGGTTACTTGGCGTATATCATTATTTTTCCGGCGGCGATCCGGCCAAAGAAGCAGAACATTTCGTAAACAACATTAAAGGGTATATCGGCGACGCTATTCTGGTTCTTGACTGGGAAGGAGAGCAGAACGCGAAATTTTCTCAGGGGCCGGCAATCGCAAAGCCGTTTCTTGACAAAGTAAGAGATCTTACAGGCGTAAAGCCGTTGATCTATATGTCGAAAAGCGTATGCCGTCAGCATGACTGGGCGGCGGTAGCTGCCGAATATGGTTTATGGGTTGCACAGTACGCGAACAATAACGCGACAGGCTATCAGGTGAACCCATGGACGGACGCAAAGGGCTTCGGAGCATGGGGAACGCCCGCGATCTTCCAGTATTCTTCCGCCGGTCGTTTATCCGGTTACAACGGAAAACTGGATATGAATATCGCATACATGGACGCGGCAGCATGGAAAGCCTACGCAAAAGGCACACAGGCAATCCAGAAACCGAAAGCAGACGCACCGAACGGATCAGTCCTTGATCTGGTTTATGGCGTTATGACTGGGAAATACGGAAACGGCGACGCAAGAAAAGCGGCGTTGGGTTCGCGTTACAATGAAGTACAAAGCGAGATCAACCACATTCAGGAAGCGTCAGCGGAAACACTGGCAGTCGAAACGAAGGCGGGTAGATATGGAAATGGCGACGTGAGAAAAGCTGTATTGGGCGGCAAATACGACGCCGTACAGAAGATCATTAACGGGCAAAGCACGGGAAACGGATCTGGCGCAGTGTACTACACAGTAAAGAGTGACGACACCTTATCAGGAATCGCGGCGAAGTATGGCACTACATACCAGAAGATCGCACAACTTAGCGGAATCAGCAACCCGAACAAAATCTACGTCGGGCAGAAGATCCGTGTAAAATAATGCAACTTAACAACAAAATGTCTTATACCTTCTTAAAATAAAAAATGTCACTGGGAAAAGTCATGCGAAAGCATGGCTTTTTCTCATTGAAAAAAAGAACTGTATCAGATATAATATAAAATCGTATAAACATGAATAGAAAGAGGAAATCTAACCATGAATAAAAATAAATTATTTGAAGAAGAATTGATAAACGCGGTCGATCTGGAAGCAGCACCACCGACCGAAGAACCAGAACGACAGTATTATTATATTGCAAAAGCCCGTAAATATGTAAAAGAATTATCCGAAAAACTAGGGCGTCCGCTTTTCGCGCATGTCACAACCTTTGGTTGCCAGATGAACGCAAGGGATTCGGAGAAGCTGACCGGAATTCTGGAGCAGATTGGATATGTGGAAGAGGAAGAAGAGAATCAGGCAGATTTCGTAATCTACAATACCTGTACGGTGCGTGAAAATGCCAATCAGAAGGTATATGGACATTTGGGACAGCTCAACCGTGTGAAAAAGAAAAATCCGCATATGCTGATCGGACTCTGCGGATGTATGATGCAGGAGCCGGAAGTAGTCGAGAAGTTAAAGAAAAGCTATCGGTTTGTGGATCTGATCTTCGGAACGCACAATATTTTTAAATTCGCAGAGCTGGTTGCCACAAGACTGGAATCTGATCGGATGGTGATCGATATTTGGAAGGACACAGACAAGATCGTAGAAGATCTTCCGAGTGAGCGGAAGTTCTCATTCAAATCAGGGGTCAATATCATGTTTGGATGCAACAATTTCTGCAGCTACTGTATCGTGCCGTATGTGCGCGGACGGGAGCGCAGCCGGAATCCGAAAGATATTATCCGGGAGATCGAGAGCCTGGTTGCAGACGGAGTGGTGGAAGTGATGCTTCTGGGACAGAATGTCAATTCTTATGGAAAGACGCTGGAAGAACCGATGACATTTGCACAGCTTTTACAGGAAATCGAGAAAATCGAAGGACTGGAGCGTATCCGTTTTATGACCTCCCATCCGAAGGATCTCTCCGATGAATTGATCGAGGTGATGGCGCAGTCCCAAAAAATCTGCAAGCATCTGCATCTTCCGGTGCAGTCCGGAAGCACGCGGATCCTGGAAAAGATGAACCGGCGCTATACAAAGGAACACTATCTTGGACTGGTGGAGAAGATCAAAGCAGCAGTTCCGGATATTTCCCTGACAACGGATATCATTGTCGGATTTCCGGGAGAGACAGAAGAAGATTTTCAGGAGACGCTGGATGTGGTGCGAAAGGTTCGCTATGACAGCGCATTTACCTTTATTTATTCAAAACGGACCGGAACTCCGGCAGCAGTGCTGGAGGAACAGGTTCCGGAAGAGATTGTCAAAGACCGCTTTGACCGTCTGTTAAAAGAAGTACAGAGTATTTCCGCCGAAGTGTGCAGTGTGCATACCAAAACGGTACAGCGTGTGCTTGTAGAGTCAGTCAATGATCATGATGATTCACTTGTGACAGGAAGAATGAGCAATAATCTCCTGGTTCATTTCCCGGGAGAGAAAGATCTGGTTGGAAAACTGGTGGATGTCCGTCTTGATACTTGCAAAGGATTTTATTATCTCGGTGAAATGGTAGCATCCATCCGGGTATAATCTGGCAAAAAACGCCCAAACTATCTGTATGAGTCGAAAAGACCTGCAGACAGGGAGGGCGCTTTTTGTGAAAAAATGGAGCGAAAATTTATTTTTATGGGCTTTGGGAGGCAGTCTTTATTATGGATTTGAAGTTTTCTTCCGGGGATTTTCTCACTGGAGTATGTTCGTGCTTGGAGGAATCTGTCTTTTATTTTGTGCCAAACAGGGACTTTGGACCGGATGGAGGGAGCCGTTATGGAAACAGGTGCTCTGGTGTACAATCTTTGTGACAGCAGCGGAATTTATCACGGGAATGATCGTGAATCAGTGGCTTGGATGGAATGTATGGGATTATACAGGAAGAAAATGGCAGCTGTTCGGTCAGATCTGTCTGCCGTTTACCATTATTTTTTCCGCACTGTGCGTGATCGGCATTCTGCTCTCCGGGTATCTTCTTTATTGGTTATACGGGGAAGAAAAACCACATTTTCACGTGCTTTAGGAAGTTGGAAGGCGGACAAAATTGGATCTGGTACATTGAACTGAATTTCCAAAGATGCTATAATGGCAAAGGAAAAAATACACAAAGGAGAAAAACGTGTGGCAGAATTAACACCAATGATGCAGCAGTATATCGAGACAAAAAAACAGTATCAGGACTGCATCTTATTTTATAGATTAGGCGATTTTTATGAAATGTTTTTTGAGGATGCCCTGACTGCATCCAGGGAACTGGAGATTACACTGACCGGAAAAAACTGCGGGCAGGAAGAAAAAGCTCCCATGTGCGGAGTTCCATATCATGCAGTGGAAGGATATCTGAACAAGCTGGTGTCTAAAGGGTATAAAGTGGCGATCTGCGAACAGGTGGAAGATCCAAAACAGGCGAAAGGAATCGTAAAGCGTGAGGTTGTACGGATCGTGACACCGGGGACAAATCTGGACACCCAGGCACTGGATGAGACAAAGAACAATTATATCATGTGTATTGTCTACATTGCAGACCGGTATGGGCTTTCCATCGCGGATGTAACGACCGGAGATTATTTTGTAACAGAGCTGGAGGAAAGTGCAAAGCTTTTGGATGAGATCTATCGTTTTATGCCGTCTGAGATCATCTGTAACGAGTCTTATTATATGAGCGGCATGGATCTGGATGATTTAAAAGACCGCCTGGGAATTACAATCTACTCTCTGGATTCGTGGTATTTTGATGATGCGGTCTGCAGACAGAAACTGCTGGAGCATTTCAAAGTAGCATCTTTTGCCGGGCTTGGGCTCGAAGATTATGACTGTGGGATCATCAGTGCCGGGGCGCTTCTGCAGTATTTATATGAAACTCAGAAAAATTCCCTGGCTCAGCTGACACATATTACGGCATATACGACAGGAAAATATATGATGCTGGACAGTTCCACAAGAAGAAACCTGGAACTGTGTGAAACGCTGCGCGAAAAGCAGAAGAGAGGCTCTCTTCTCTGGGTGCTTGATAAGACAAAAACAGCAATGGGTGCGCGTATGCTGCGAAAGTACGTGGAGCAGCCGCTGATTGAGAAAAAAGAAATCCTTCGGCGGCTGGATGCTGTGGAGGAATTGAAAGAGCAGGCGATCTGCAGAGAAGAGATCCGGGAATATCTCTCACCGGTTTACGATCTGGAGCGTCTGGTGACGAAGATTACATATGGTTCTGCGAACCCGAGGGATCTGACTGCATTTGGAAGCTCTCTGACGATGCTTCCGCCGATCTGCTGTATTATGGAGGATCTGCGTGCCCCTCTTTTGGAGGAGATAAAAGAAGAACTGGATCCGCTGGAGGATATTTCTGCGCTGATCAAAGAAGCGATTGCAGAAGAGCCGCCTCTTGCGATGAAAGAAGGCGGGATTATCCGGGATGGCTATAGCGAAGAGGTGGATACTCTGCGCCGCGCAAAATCAGAAGGAAAGGACTGGCTTGCAAAGCTGGAATCAGAAGAACGGGAAAAGACCGGGATCAAAAATCTGAAGATCAAGTACAACAAAGTGTTTGGATATTATCTGGAAGTGACGAATTCATTTAAGGATATGGTTCCGGATTATTATACGAGGAAACAGACACTTGCCAACGCAGAGCGTTACATTATCCCGGAATTAAAAGAACTGGAAGATACCATTCTTGGTGCAGAAGACAAACTGTATGCGCTGGAATATGAGATTTATTGTGATGTCCGCAATCAGATCGCTGCCCAGGTGGAGCGCATCCAGACGACTGCGAAAGCGATCGCAAAAGTGGATGTGTTTGCATCGCTTGCTCTGGTGGCAGAACGCAGCAATTATGTGCGTCCGAAGATCAATGAACAAGGTGTGATCGATATCAAGGACGGACGGCATCCTGTGGTGGAAAAGATGATCCCAAACGATATGTTTATCAGCAACGATACCTATCTGGATGATAAAAAACAGCGGATTTCCATTATCACGGGACCGAATATGGCTGGAAAGTCTACGTATATGAGACAGGCGGCGCTGATCGTTTTAATGGCACAGCTTGGATCTTTTGTTCCGGCATCCAGTGCTAATATCGGTCTGGTGGATCGCATTTTCACCCGTGTGGGGGCATCCGATGATCTGGCATCCGGACAGAGTACCTTTATGGTAGAGATGACAGAGGTTGCCAATATTCTCAGAAATGCCACATCTAAGAGCCTTCTGATCCTGGATGAGATCGGAAGAGGAACCAGTACCTTTGACGGATTGTCCATTGCCTGGGCAGTCGTGGAGTATATCAGCGACAACAAACTGCTTGGTGCGAAGACACTTTTTGCGACACACTACCATGAGCTGACAGAGCTGGAGGGCAAGATTCACAATGTCAACAATTACTGTATTGCGGTAAAGGAAAAGGGAGACGATATTGTGTTCCTTCGCAAGATCGTAAAAGGCGGAGCGGATAAGAGCTATGGAATCCAGGTGGCAAAGCTGGCGGGAGTTCCGGATGTTGTGATCACACGCGCAAAAGAGATCGTGGAAGAGCTGAGTGATGAGGATATTACGACCAGAGTCAGTGAGATCGCATCCAGAGAAAAAGAGCAGAAGAAAAAACAGAAGACGAAAAAATATGACGAGGTGGATATGGCGCAGATGTCATTGTTTGATACGGTAAAAGACGATGACGTTCTGGAAGAATTAAAGAGCATTGATGTGGGAAATCTGACGCCTGTCGATGCACTCAATACCATTTATCGTCTGCAGAATAAACTAAAGAACCGCTGGTAGAAAGTAAAGGAGAACACAGATGCCGCAGATTCAGGTTTTAGATCTGATTACAATAGATAAGATCGCCGCAGGTGAAGTGATTGAGCGGCCGGCGTCGATCGTCAAAGAACTCGTAGAGAATTCCATTGATGCAAAAGCTGCCTCTGTTACCGTGGAGATTCAGGATGGAGGGATTTCTTTGATCCGCGTCACGGACAATGGAAGCGGGATTGAACGGGAAGATATCCGCAATGCATTTTTGCGCCATTCCACGAGCAAGATCCGTAAAGTGGAAGATCTGGCACATATTGCATCACTCGGATTTCGGGGAGAAGCACTTTCCAGTATCTCTGCGGTGACAAGGACGGAGCTGATCACCAAGACGAAGGAGGATACATTTGGAACCCGCTATGTGATCGAAGGCGGAGTGGAGCAGAGTCTGGAGGATGCCGGGGCACCGGACGGGACGACCTTCCTTGTGCGGCAGTTGTTTTATAATGTGCCTGCCAGACGGAAGTTTCTAAAAACACCGATGACAGAGGCCGGGCATGTACAGGATCTGCTCATGCGCCTTGCACTTTCTCACCCGGAGGTTGCATTTACTTTTATCAATAACGGACAGACAAAAATGCGGACATCTGGAAATGGAAAATTAAAGGATGTAATCTACAGCATTTACGGGAGAGAGGCCGCGGCAAATCTGATCGAACTGGATTATTCCATGGATGGTCTGGTGATGAAAGGATATCTTGGAAAACCGGTGATCACCAGAGGAAACCGGAATTTTGAAAATTATTTTGTAAACGGGCGGTATGTGAAAAATGCGATGCTCTCCAAAGCAATCGAAGATGCATACAAGGACTTTCTCATGCAGCACAAGTTTCCGTTCGTAGTCATCCACTTTCAGGTGGATGGTGAGAAGATCGATGTAAATGTGCATCCGACCAAAATGGAAATGCGGTTTCAGAGGCAGCAGGATGTCTATAATATTGTGTATGAGGGGGTTCACAGAACCCTTCTGGAGCCGGAACTCATTCCTCAGGTGGAGGCGCCGGCTCCAAAAGTAATTTCACAGCCAAAGAGTGAAAGTCCGTTTTTATTAAAGCCCAAAACAGCACCGCGGCCAATGGAGAAAAAGCCAGAAGAAAAAGAAGAACCCCATTACGAAGCATATTTCATGAAGAAGATGAAGGAGAGAGTTCTTTCCTATCATCAGCGCAATTCTTCGGCAGAAGTCGCAAAAAAAGAGCAGATCTTCCGGCCGCAGGCTCAGGCGGAGAGGATCAAAGATGCACTTGCCCGTGCAAAGGAAGTGGAGAAGCAGCCGCAAAAGCAGGCAGAAGAACAGCCGGAATTGATCCGGGAAACACCTGTCTATGAAACGAAACCTGTAACAGAAGAAAAAGCAGAGCAGTTAAATTTGTTTGAGGAGCATCTTCTGAAACGGGAGAAGAAAGCAGAGTACAAGCTGATCGGGCAGGTATTTGAGACATACTGGCTGGTGGAATTTGAGAACAGTCTGTATATCATTGATCAACATGCTGCTCATGAGCGGGTGTTATATGAACGCACGTTAAAAGAGATGAAGAACAGAGAATTTACCGCTCAGTATTTAAGTCCGCCGATCATCCTGAGCCTGTCTATGCAGGAGGCGCAGGTGCTGAATGAAAATATGGACCGGTTTACAAGGATCGGATTTGAGATCGAACCGTTTGGCGGAGAGGAATATGCAGTGCGCGCCATTCCGGACAATTTGTTTGGAATCGCCAAAAAAGAGCTGCTGTTGGAAATGCTGGACGATCTGACAGATGGGATCAGCACCTCCATGACACCGGAGCTTATTGATGAGAAAGTGGCATCTATGTCATGTAAAGCAGCGGTGAAAGGCAATAACCGGCTTTCCGCGCAGGAGGCGGACGCACTGATCGGGGAACTGTTATTGCTGGAGAATCCATATCACTGCCCGCATGGACGTCCGACGATCATCGCAATGACACAGCGGGAACTGGAAAAGAAATTTAAGAGGATTGTATAGATGAAGAAACCATTGATTATATTGACCGGTCCTACAGCGGTTGGAAAAACCGCTGCTTCAATCGGACTTGCCAAAGCGATTGGCGGAGAAATCATTTCCGCAGATTCCATGCAGGTCTACCGGCATATGGATATCGGATCTGCAAAGATTCGGTCAAAAGAGATGCAAGGGATCTCGCACCATCTGATCGATGTGCTGGAGCCGGAGGAAGAGTTCCATGTGGTGAAATTCCAGCAGATGGCAAAAGAAGCGCTGGATGGGATCTATCAGAGAGGACATATCCCTATTGTTGTAGGTGGAACCGGGTTTTATATCCAGGCTCTGTTGTATGACATTTCGTTTGAAGACAATGAGGAGGATCATTCCTACCGGAAAGAGCTGGAAGAACTGGCACAGGAAGAAGGTGCAGAAAAGCTGCATCAGATGCTGCGGCAGGTGGATGAAAAGGCGGCGCTTGAAATTCATGCCAACAATGTAAAACGTGTGATCCGTGCCCTGGAATTCTATCATCAGACCGGTGAAAAGATTTCCGAACACAATGCCAAAGAACGGGAAAAAGAATCTGCCTATAATTCTGCCTATTTTGTGTTGAATGATGACCGGGCCAATCTTTATGAGCGAATCAACAAAAGAGTGGATGCTATGTTTGAGGAGGGACTTGTAGAAGAAGTTACGGCGCTTCAAGAACGTGGCTATACAAGAGGGATGGTGTCCATGCAGGGGCTGGGATACAAAGAGATTTTTGCTTATCTGGACGGGGAATGTACGCTGGAAGAGGCAAAAGATATTATCAAAAGAGATACCAGACATTTTGCAAAACGTCAGATCACCTGGTTTAAACGGGAACGGGATGTGATCTGGATCAACAAGCAGGAATATGGATATCAGGAAGAAAAGATACTGGAGAGAATTCTGAAAGAATTAAAGGTTCGGGAGATCTTTCCACAGAAAGAAGAGGAAATAAAATGAGAGAGTGTATGACAGAGACGATGTATGAGAAGCTGGGGATTTCGAAGGAAGTTTACGAGTTTGGACAGACAATAGAGGCGGGATTAAAGGAACGGTTCTCACAGATGGATGAAGTGGCAGAGTACAATCAGTTAAAGGTGCTCCATGCCATGCAGGAAAATAAGGTCAGTGAGGGGTGTTTCAACTACGCCAGCGGGTATGGCTACAACGATATGGGAAGAGACACACTGGAGCAGGTATACGCCAGTACATTCCATACAGAAGCGGCATTGGTTCGTCCGCAGATTACCTGTGGAACGCACGCCCTTGCCCTTGCCCTTGCAGCAAACTTACGTCCGGGAGACGAACTGCTCTCGCCGGTGGGAAAACCATATGATACGCTGGAGGAAGTGATCGGGATTCGCCCGTCAAAAGGTTCTCTGGCAGAGTATGGGATCACATACCGTCAGGTGGAGCTTTTGGAAGACGGTTATTTTGATTATCCTGCAATCAGGGAGGCAATCAATGAGCGGACGAAACTGGTGACGATCCAGCGATCCAAGGGATATCAGACAAGACCAAGCTATTCCGTGGAGAAGATCGGAGAGCTGATCGCCTTTATCAAGGAGATCAAGCCGGATGTGATCTGTATGGTGGACAACTGTTATGGAGAATTTGTAGAAAAGATTGAACCAAGTGATGTGGGAGCGGACATGATCGTTGGTTCCCTGATCAAAAATCCTGGAGGCGGTCTGGCGCCGATCGGGGGCTATATTGCGGGAAGAGAAGATCTGATCGAGAACTGCGGATACCGTCTGACTTCTCCGGGACTCGGAAAAGAGGTGGGAGCATCTCTCGGTGTCATGCAGTCGTTCTATCAGGGATTTTTCCTGGCGCCGACTGTAGTCAACAGTGCGGTAAAAGGTGCGGTGTTTGCGGCAAATATTTATGAAAGACTGGGATATGGAGTGATTCCGAACGGAACAGAGTCCAGACATGATATTATCCAGGCCGTGGAGCTTGGCAGTGCAGAGGGTGTGATCGCATTCTGTAAGGGAATTCAGGCGGCGGCGCCTGTGGACAGCTATGTCAGTCCGGAACCGTGGGCAATGCCGGGATATGACAGTGATGTGATCATGGCGGCAGGTGCGTTCGTGCAGGGTTCTTCTATTGAATTAAGTGCAGATGGACCGATTAAACCACCGTATGCAGTTTATTTCCAGGGCGGACTGACCTGGCCGCATGCAAAGCTTGGAATTTTAAAATCACTGCAGAATATGATCGATGCAGGAGTGATTGAACTGGAACAATTAAAATAAAATCAAAAGGAGAGACCATGAGAAAAGTTGTTGTGATCGGCGCAGGAGCAGCCGGGATGATGGCGGCTATTTCGGCAGCAGAGCACGGCGCACATACAGTTGTGCTGGAGCATAAAGACCGAGTGGGGAAGAAGATCCTTTCCACCGGGAACGGAAGATGCAATTTTACAAATCTTGTACAAACGCCTCAGTGTTATCGCAGTGATGATCCTAAGTTTCCGTGGCGGGTCATCACACAGTTTGATGAGAAAAAGACAGTGGAGTTTTTCCAGAACATCGGTGTATATGCGAAAAACAGAAACGGATATCTCTATCCGAACTCGGATCAGGCCGGTGCGGTTTTAGATTCCCTTCGCATGGAGATGGAGCGGCTTTGTGTGGAAGTGCACACAGAGACAGAAGTTCTGGAAATCATTCCGAAAAAGAACCGGTTTGTCATCCGAACCGGAAATGGGAATGTGACCGCAGACCGGGTGATCCTGGCAGCAGGATCCAAGGCGGCTCCTGTTACAGGTTCTGACGGTTCCGGATATGCGATCGCAAAAAAAATGGGACATCGGATTGTCCCGGTACTTCCGGCGTTGGTACAGCTTAAATGCAAGGGAAAATTCTTTCAGAGTATCGCCGGAGTGCGCATACAGGGATGTGTATCTTTATATGTGGATGGGGACTGTGTTTGTCGGGATACTGGAGAAATTCAGCTGACTCAGTATGGTATTTCCGGGATTCCGGTATTTCAGGTCAGTCGTTTTGCAGCAAAGGCGCTTTACAACAAACAGGAAGTAACAGCGGTCTTAAATTTTATGCCTCAGATGTCTGAGGAAGAGTTTACAGTATTTCTGGCAGAGCGTGCGAGACTTCGGCCGCAAAAGACGGCAGAAGAATTCTTAACCGGGCTGTTTCACAAAAAAATGATTGCTCTGTGGGTCAAATGTAGTCGCATTTCCAAAGAAAAGCCGGTGGGAACATATTCTGAGGAAGAACTAAGAACGCTTGTCCGTCTGATTCAGCAGTTTGAGGTGAATGTGGAAGGGACAAATTCGTTTGAACAGGCTCAGGTATGCTGCGGCGGAGTCTCTACAGAAGAAGTGAAGGAAGATACCCTGGAGTCAAGTTATGTACCGGGCGTTTATTTTGCCGGAGAGATACTGGATGTGGATGGGATCTGCGGCGGATATAATCTGCAGTGGGCATGGTCCAGCGGATGGATTGCAGGAAGAGAGGCAGCAGATGTTACGAATTAATCAGTTAAAATTAAAAGTAGGACACAGCGAAGAACAGCTAAAGAAAAAACTGGTACGGGAATTGAAGATCCGTCCGGAAGAGCTGCAGAAATTTGAAATCCGCAGACAGTCCATAGATGCGCGGAAAAAGCCGGAACTGTACTATGTATACAGTATCGATGTACAGGTGAAAAAAGAAAAAGAGGTACTCAAAAAACATCCAAAGAATGTTCAGAAGACACAGGATGTGTACTATCAGATGCCAAAACTGGAAGGAGAAACACCGAAAAAGCGTCCGGTTGTTGTAGGAAGCGGCCCTGCAGGTCTGTTTTGTGCATGGATCCTTGCCTTGGCAGGATGTAGACCAATCCTTCTGGAGCGGGGTGCCTGTGTAGAGGAAAGACAGCGTGATGTAGAGGAATTCTGGAAAAGCGGGATTTTAAATCCAATGTCGAATGTACAGTTCGGAGAGGGAGGCGCCGGAACTTTTTCGGATGGAAAGCTCAACACATTGGTCAAAGATACATCCGGGCGAAATCGTTTTGTGTTGGAAACCTTTGTAAGATTCGGGGCACCGCCGGAGATTTTATACGAACAGAAGCCCCACATCGGAACGGATATTCTGATCCGGGTGGTAAAAAATATGCGGCTTGCGATCTGTGGAGCCGGAGGAGAAGTACGGTTTCACAGTCAGGTGACGGATATTGTTCTTGATGAGACATCACTTGTCGGAGTGCAGGTCAATCAGGAGGAAGAGCTGGAGACCGATACCGTGATCTTTGCAGTGGGACACAGCGCAAGAGATACATTTGAGATGCTCTATGAAAAGAATCTTCCAATGCAGGCAAAATCATTTGCGGTAGGTGTGCGCGCCGAGCATCCGCAGAAAATGATCAATGCCTCTCAATATGGAGCAGAGTCTGTGCCGGGACTTCCTGCAGCGCCTTATAAAGTGACAGCAAAACTGGAAAATGGAAGAGGCGTATACTCTTTCTGCATGTGTCCGGGAGGATATGTAGTCAATGCATCCTCCGAAGAAGGACGTCTGGCTGTCAACGGAATGAGTTATCATGCAAGAGCAGGAGAAAATGCGAACAGCGCCATTATCGTGACGGTGACTCCGGAAGATTACGGAAGTGAACATCCGCTTGCAGGAATGGAATTTCAGCGAAAGCTCGAAGAACGTGCCTTTCGAGCGGGAGGCGGAAAAATCCCGGTTCAGAGACTGGAAGATTTCTGCAAAAATCAGATCAGCACTTCGTTTGGAAACGTAGAGCCTCAGATGAAAGGGGCATATGCGTTTGGAGATGTGCGTGGAATTTTCCCGCAAGTGCTGGCAGAATCCATTGAGGAGGGAATGCGGCAGTTTGAACATAAGATCACAGGATTCTCAGATGGAGATACGCTTTTGTCAGGTGTAGAAAGCCGTACGTCTTCTCCAGTGAAAATTCCAAGAGATGAGAATATGGAGAGTGAGATCAAGGGGATTTTCCCATGCGGAGAAGGCGCGGGATTTGCAGGAGGAATCACCTCGGCTGCCATGGATGGAATGAAAGTGGCAGAGGCGGTGCTGAAAAAATATAACAAGATCGGGTCATAGAATCTTCATAAAAATTTAAGAGGTCAGACCTATACATGATTTTTAAATTGTGCTAAAATAAATCACTGTATTGTGTTATCATTCATATTTTTATGAAAAAAGCAAATATGAAAGAAATGGCATGTGAAGAGCGCCCTTATGAAAGATGTGAGCAGTTCGGAGCAAGTAATTTGACGGACAGCGAATTACTTGCTGTTTTGCTACGTACAGGTACCAGAGGAGAGAATGCGCTTCAACTGGCGGATAAGATCTTACATCCTGTATTTTCGCAGAAGGGTGTGCTGAATCTTCACCAGTGGACGTACGAACAGCTGATGCAGATCAAAGGAATCGGGAAGGTAAAGGCTATCCAGATTTTGTGTCTGGCGGAGCTTAGCAGACGTCTTGCAAAAGCAACCGCACAGGAGGGACTGAATTTTTCAAACCCGGCGTCCATTGCCAGATATTATATGGAAGATTTAAGACATGCAAATCAGGAACAGATGAAACTGCTGCTTTTGAATACAAAATCCAGACTGATCGGGGAGACGGATATCTCGAAGGGAACCGTGAATTCAGCAGTGATTTCACCGAGGGAGCTGTTTGTGGAGGCACTGCAGAAGAATGCAGTGTCCATTGTGCTTTTGCATAACCATCCGAGTGGAGATCCGACACCGAGTAAAGAGGATGTGCTGATCACCAGACGGATTCAGGAGGCGGGGCGGCTGATCGGTGTGGAACTGTTAGATCATATCGTGATCGGGGATAATTGTTATGTCAGTCTCAGAGAAAAGGGACTGGTACGATAAGAACTGCAATAAGGGGACAAGACGCATGTTCAGAAATATATATGGCCTGGATCTGGGCACATATGAGATCAAGATATATGATAAGAGAAGAGACCGGATCCGCAGTGCCAAAAATGTGATTGCAATCCGGGATGAAAAAGATATTTTTGCGGTCGGAAATGCGGCCTATGCAATGTATGAGAAGGCACCTGAGAATATTCAGGTGGTATTTCCCATGCATCACGGCGTGATTGCCCGCTTTCATGAGATGCAGTATCTTCTGTGCGCATTGCTGAAGCGGGAAGGGAGATACCCAAACGGAGCAGAGTATGTGATCGCAGCGCCAACGGATGTGACAGAAGTGGAAAAGAAAGCGTTTTATGATCTGGTGCATCATTCAGCTGCACGGGCAAAAACAGTCCGGATCGTCGATCGTGCAATTGCGGATGCAGTGGGGATGGGACTGGATGTCTTTTCGGCAAAAGGCGTATTTGTGGTCAATTTTGGCGGTGAGACAACTGAGCTTTCGGTTCTTTCGGGCGGAAAAACGGTGCTGAGCCGTCTGCTGCCTGTCGGAGGTGCGGCTTTAGATGAAGCAATCGTGGCCAGTGTGCGGCACAATAAGGAGTTTCTGATCGGACGGATTACAGCAGAACAGCTCAGATGGCAGTGCGGTATTTTAAAAAACACAAACCGCAGGAAGCTGACAGTGGCGGGAAGAGATCTGGCAATGGGAGTTCCAGGGGCCAGGCAGATCTCGGATGGTCTGGTTCGGGCTGCAATGAAAGATTCTCTTTCGGAGATTGTAAGAGCGATCCAGTCCATGATCGAGCGTACACCGCCGGATGTCCGGAGTGAGATTTTAAAATCAGGGATTTATCTGACAGGAGGTCTTGCACGTTCGCATGGTCTCCCGGCATATCTGCGACAGAGTACCGGCCTTCTTGTGACTGCACACAAGAATCCTGAATTATGTGCAGTGAAGGGACTGCGCACGATCATTTCCGATAAACATTACAGAAACCTGGCATACGAGATGTCAGATGAAGATTATAGGTGGTTGAGATAATATGAAGAAAAAAAATCAAAAATCCAGGTCAAATAAGTACTGGCTTCTGGGAACGAGTCTGGTTTGCGTTTTACTGATGATTTTTTCTGTGTTTGCAGAGAAGGTAGAAGGGCCCTTCCGGGGAGTGGCTGATATCACGGTGATTCCCATGCAGAAAGGCATCAGTCAGATCGGCACATGGATCGGAGATATCAGTGAAAATTTTGAGACATTGAAACAGCTGAAAAAAGAAAATAAAAAACTTCAGAAGCAGGTGGATCAGCTGACCACGGAAAACAGTAATCTTCAGGAGGAAAAATACGAACTGGACCGTCTTCAGGATCTGTACAAGCTGGATCAGACTTATGCAGAATATCCGAAAGTGGGAGCCCGTGTGATCGGGAAGGACTCTGGAAACTGGTTTAGTACATTTACGATTGATAAGGGAAGTAATGACGGCATCAAAGTAGATCAGAATGTGCTGGCAGGAAGTGGACTCGTCGGGATCGTGACTCAGACAGGTCCGACCTGGGCAACGGTACGTGCGATTATTGATGATTCCAGCAACGTCAGCGGTATGGCACTTTCTACTTCTGACAAATGTATCGTAAGAGGAGACCTTTCTTTGATCGGAGAAGGGAAGATCCGGTTTGAACAGATGGAAAATAATGATCATGATGTAGAGGTAGGGGAGCAGATCGTCACTTCTCACATCAGTGATAAATATCTGCAGGGACTTTTGATCGGTTATGTCAGCGAGATCAATGTAGATGCAAACAATCTGACCCGTTCCGGCTATATCACTCCTGTGGTAGATTTTAAAAATCTGCAGGAGGTGCTTGTCATTACAACGACAAAGGCGGAAATGACAGGAACAGATCAGAGTGAGTAGAGAAAGGAGCCTGCCAAGATGAAAAAGATCAAATTAAAACGATTTGTGATCACGGTTGTGATCATGCTGGCATGTTATCTTCTTCAATGTACCTTATTTCCATCTCTGGAACTGGCATCTGTGAAGCCGAATCTGCTGTTGATTGTGACAGCTGCCTATGGTTTTATGCGCGGGCCGAAAACAGGAATGTGGATCGGATTTTTTTCGGGACTTCTGATCGATATTCAGTTTGGAACGGTGCTGGGGCTGTATGCACTGATCTATCTGATGATCGGCTATGTGAATGGCCTGTTCAGTGAAACTTATTTTGACGAAGACATCAAGCTTCCGTTACTGCTGATCGCAGGAAGCGAGTTTGTATACGGGCTGTTGATCTACTTTTTGATGTTCATGCTCAGAGGTGAATTTGATTTTGTTTATTATCTGATGCATGTGATTATTCCGGAACTGATCTATACAGTTGGGGTTACGCTCATTTTGTATCAGCTGATCCTGTGGATCAACCAGAAACTGGAAGCAGAAGAAAAAAGGAGTGCAAGTAAATTTGTTTGAGAAAATCAAAGAAGTGTTTCATCGTATCGTAAATTCCCGGCTGACTGTTCTGATCCTTGCATTCTGCGTAATGTTTGCGATCTTGGTGAACAGACTGTTTTATCTTCAGATCGTAAAGGGAGACTACTATCTGAACAACTATAAGCTGCAGATTAAAAAGACAAGAGAACTGTCAGGAACAAGAGGCAATATTTATGACAGAAACGGCAATCTTCTGGCATATAATGAGCTTGCCTATTCCGTCACATTTGAGGACAATATTACCAATGATTCCAAGAAAAATGATACGATCAACGGAATTCTGGAGAAAGTTATGCAGATTGTAGAAGCGCATGGCGATTCTGTGATCAGTGACTTTGGCGTTGTTCTGGATTCTGCGGGAAACTATCAGTTTCTGCAGACGGATGAGACATTAAAACTGCGGTTTATTGCAGATGTTTATGGAAAGAAAACAATTGATGAACTTTCAGACGCGCAGAAACAGCAGTCTGCGGAAGATGTGATCCATTATCTTTGTACAGATGATACGTACGGGTATGGGATCGATGATAAAAATCTGGACAAGAGTCATGTTTTAAAGCTTGTGACCATGCGTTATGCCATCGGACTCAACAGTTTCCAGAAGTATATTCCGACAGTGCTCGCATCCGATGTCAGCGATGAGACGGTGGCGGCGATCATGGAAAATCTGGATCAGATGGATGGGGTAGATATTGCAGAGGACTCCCTGCGCCGGTATACGGACAGCAAGTATTTTGCGTCGATCATCGGCTATACCGGAAAGATTTCCCAGGAGGAATATGATGCGCTGACAAAAGAGCAGAAGAAAAAGTATTCACTTTCTGATATTGTCGGAAAATCCGGACTGGAGCAGACCATGGATGAGGTACTTCAGGGAACGAAAGGTGAGATCAGCTATTATACGGATAATGTCGGGAAAGTAACGGATACGGTAAGCAAAAAAGATCCCGGAGCAGGAAATGATGTATATCTGACAATTGATAAGGATCTTCAGGAGCAGACCTATAAACTGCTGGAGGAAAAGCTGGCAGGAATCGTAAGGTCAAAACTTCGTAATGTAATGAATTACGATCCGAGTACAACAAATGATTCAAGTGAGATTATCATTCCGGTAGATGATGCCTACAATGCATTTATTGCGAACGAGATTCTGGATGAGACGCATTTCGGTGCGGCAGATGCAAAAGCAGTGGAAAAAACAGTGTATGAAATTTTTACCAACCGTAAGGCAAGTGTGATCCAGGAGATTCTGGCAGAATTGAATAATGCGGGTGCAACAGTCTACAAGGACTTGTCAAAAGAAATGCAGGCCTATATGGATTATGTATGTGATACCGTGCTTGCTAAGAACACTGGGATTTTAAATATGGATCTGGTGGATACAAAAGATGAGACGTATCTTGCGTGGGCAAAAGAGGAAACGATCAATCTGAACCAGTATTTAAATTATGCCATTTCGAAGAATTGGATCGATACATCCAAGCTGTCAGAGGAAGTGGCAGAGCAGAAATATTCTGATTCCGGAGAGATTTATCAGGGAATTTTGAAATTTTTAGAAGAATATTTGAATTCAGATGCAGATTTCGACAAACTTCTCTATAAATATCTTATAAAATCAGAGGGTATCAGTGGGGCACAGATCTGTGCCATGGTATATGAGCAGGGGGTACTTCCGATGGATGAGGCTGCGTACAATGGTCTGAATAACGGAAGTGTCAATCCGTATACCTGGCTGTGTCAGAAAATTGAAAATCTGGAGATTACTCCGGGACAGCTGGCTCTGGAGCCTTGTACGGGATCCGCGGTAGTCAGTGATCCCAATACCGGTGAGGTGCTGGCATGTGTTTCTTATCCGGGCTATGACAATAACCGATTGTCCAATACCATGGACTCGAAATACTACAATCAGCTGGTTACCGGTCTGTCCAGACCATTCTATAACAATGCCACGCAGGAGCGTACTGCGCCGGGATCTACGTACAAGATGCTGACAGCAGCGGCAGGACTTACAGAAGGGATTGTGACAGCAGATACGACATTTTATTGTACCGGAGTTTTCGATAAAATCACACCGAACCCAAAATGCTGGATATATCCGGGTGCTCATGGCTATGAGAATGTTGTGACTGCACTTCGTGATTCCTGTAACGATTATTTTTATAACATCGGATACGAGCTTGGCATGAACGGGCAAGAATACGACAGCAATAAAGGCACAGACACACTTGCAAAATACGCAAAAGAATTTGGACTGGGTGAAAAATCCGGAGTAGAGATTCCGGAGAGCGAACCGCAGATATCGGATGAATATTCGGTACAGAGTGCGATCGGTCAGGGAACAAATAACTTTACAGTCAGTCAGCTGAACCGCTATGTGGCTGCAGTTGCAAACAGAGGAACTGTATATAAGCTGACATTGCTTGATAAGACCACAGATGTGAACGGTAAAGTGATCAAAGAATATGAGCCGGAAGTGACAAACACGATCGATGATATCAGTGACAATACATGGAATCTGCTTCATCAGGGAATGATCGCCATGGTTCAGGATATGTCCCAGTTCAACGGAATGGAGATTTCCATGGCAGGTAAGACAGGTACTGCACAGCAGAGTGAGATCCATCCGGACCATGTACTTTTTGTCGGATTTGCACCGGCAGAAAACCCTGAGATCGCAGTTGCCGTGCGAATTGCAAATGGATATAGTTCCGCTTATACAGCAGAAATCGGAAGAGATATTGTCAAGAGTTATTACAAGATATCAGATTCCGATAAACTTGTTACCGGAAAGGCAGCACAGCTTGGCGCTGTTACAGCCGGTGACTAAAAAAGGATGTGAGGTGTATGGACAAGCTGGTAATGCTCAAAAGCAGCCGGTACGGTCTGGAGATCCATCTGAATCCACAGGCGGAATTTTCCAAACTGCTTCGGGAGATGGAACGGAAGCTGAAGGCTTCGATCAAATTTTTTGAAGGAGCAAAGATGGCGGTCGAATTTAAAGACCGTCTGCTTTCACAGGCAGAAGAGGATCAGTTATTAGAGTTGATCTCGAAAACAGCCGGGATTGATGTGGTCTGTATCATAGACCGGAATCAGACAAAAGAAATGGCATACAAAAGCGTGATAGAACACACAATGACGAATGTTCGGCAAAAGGACGGGCAGTTCTATCGGGGAACTCTCAGAAAAAGGCAGATTCTGGAATCAGATACCAGTGTTCTTATACTCGGAGATGTGGAGTATGGGGCAAAAGTGATCGCAAAGGGCAGCGTTGTGATTCTTGGCAGACTGGAAGGATCTGTTCATGCAGGAGCCTGCGGGGATGACAAAGCCTATGTGGCCGCGTTATCCATGAAACCTGCATATATGCGTATCGGAGATGTCAAAGCAGGCAGATCGCTGCTTGCCATCTGCAGACAGTCTTTTAAGCACCCGCAGATAGCAGTCATGGGTGAAAACAGACTTGTTCTGGATTCGCTGTAGACAAATATGAACTTAAGTGTGAAAGGGAGAATAGACATGGGAGAAGTGATTGTCATTACATCGGGAAAAGGCGGTGTTGGAAAAACGACGACAACAGCAAATATAGGGATTGGGTTATCGCAGCTGCAGAAAAAAGTAGTGGTGATCGATACCGATCTCGGGCTTCGCAATCTGGATGTGGTTATGGGCCTGGAAAACCGGATCGTATATAATCTTGTGGATGTGATCGAAGGCGGATGCCGTCTGAAACAGGCACTGATTAAGGATAAGCGTTTTCCGGAACTGTATCTGCTGCCGTCGGCACAGACAAAGGATAAGACCGCAGTTTCTCCGGAACAGATGAAAAAACTGATCGAAGAGCTGAAAACGGAGTTTGATTATATTTTGCTGGATTGCCCGGCAGGAATCGAGCAGGGGTTCCAAAATGCGATTGCCGGAGCTGACAGAGGGATTGTAGTGACAACACCGGAAGTGTCTGCGATCCGGGATGCAGACCGCATCATCGGTCTGCTGGAAGCGCACGGGATTAAAAACAATGATCTGATCATCAATCGTCTGCGGATCGACATGGTGAAGCGGGGAGACATGATGTCCGTGGAGGATGTGACAGAGATTCTGGCGATTCATCTGCTTGGTGTGATCCCGGATGATGAGCAGGTTGTGATCGCGACAAACCAGGGTGAGCCGATCGTGGGAGAGGACTGCATGTCAGGAAAAGCATATGCAAATATCTGCCGCAGGCTTCTCGGGGAGGAAATTCCGATTACTGACTTTGGAAGATCAGAAGGACTGTTCTCGAAATTCAGAGATCTGTTCAAAAAGAATTAGGAGGGGCAGATATGAGTGTACCATCTGTTCACATTGCGAAAGACAGACTCCGGAATCTGCTCATTGCGGATCGGCTTATGTGTACACCCGATATGTCTGAGAGAATGACTTCAGACATTTACTATACGATTTCAAAATACATAGAACTAAAACCGGAAGCGGTTCAGATAGAGATAACACATTCAGATATACATATTAAAATAACAGGAGAAAATAATTGAAACTTCAATTTTTAAATCTTAAACAGCGATACAATTTGAAAGATTATAAATTCACTCTGATCTTGCTGGTACTGGCAGTTTCTGTGATCGGCGTATTTATGGTGGGGAGTGCAAATGCAGAGTATCAGCCCAGACAGATCATGGGCGTGGGATTAGGTCTGCTTGCCATGGTTGTGATCTCACTGATCGATTACAAGTGGATCCTGAATTTCTACTGGCTGATGTATGTGGTAAATATTGCCTTACTTCTGGCTGTTATTTTTCTTGGGACAGAGGCAAATGGTGCGACAAGATGGCTGGATCTTGGATTTGTGCAGTTTCAGCCTTCAGATCTGACAAAATTGATCACGATCTTGTTTTTTGCCAGATTTTTGGCTGACAGGGAAGAACAGATCAATAAGAAAAAGACGATTCTGGAAGCAATCGGTCTGATCATACCATCTTTGCTCCTTGTATATAAGCAGCCGAGTCTTTCGGCAACGATCTGTATTGCAGCATTGTTCTGTGTGATCATGTTTATGGCCGGTCTGAGCTATAAATTCATTGGCACAGTGCTGGCGATCACAATTCCTACGATCGCTTTGGTGATCGGAATTGTGGTGCAGCCGAATCAACCGTTTTTAAAGGATTACCAGCAGAAGCGTATTCTGGCATGGCTGGAACCGGAGGCATATGCCACGGAGGAAGCATATCAGCAGCTGAATTCCGTGATGGCGATCGGATCCGGGCAGTTGAACGGGAAAGGATACAACAGCGATGCTACAACATCAGTAAAAAACGGAAATTTTATTTTGGAACCGCAGACAGACTTTATTTTTGCAATTATTGGTGAAGAATTAGGATTTGTGGGTTGTTGTGTGGTCATAATTTTGTTATTATTGATTGTGATAGAATGTATTGTGATAGGTTTAAGGGCAAAAGACACCGGAGGGCGCATCATCTGCGGGGGTGTTGGCACACTGGTAGGGATTCAGACATTTATCAATATCAGTGTGGCGACAGGAATTTTTCCGAATACAGGAATATCCCTTCCGTTTGTAAGTTATGGACTGACATCCCTTGTCTGCTTTTTTGCAGGAATCGGGTTGGTTCTGAATGTCGGCCTGCAGCCTAAAAAATATCAATAGAGGAGACGAAAGTGTATGAACATAGGATTAGTGGCACATGATGCAAAAAAGAAACTGATGCAGAACTTCTGCATTGCATACAGAGGAATATTGTGTAAGCATAACCTGTATGCGACAGAGACAACTGGAAGACTGGTAGAAAGTGTTACCAATCTGAGCATTCATAAGTTTCTGCCGGGACATCTTGGTGGAAATCAGCAGCTGGGAGCACAGATCGAGCATAATGAAATCGATCTTCTGATCTTTTTCAGGGATCCGCTTGCACCAAAGAAGCATGAACCGAATGTAAATGATATTGTAAAACTGTGTGATATGTATAACATTCCGATGGCTACGAACATTGCTACAGCAGAGGCATTGGTTCTGGCCTTGGACAGAGGAGATTTGGACTGGCGTGAAATCTACAAGTAAAAAGCGAAGCAGGAGTAAAAAAGTACAAAAAAGAACCGGAATTGGAAAAGGCGCAATTGCAGGAATTGTTGTGGCAGTTTTGCTGTTTCTGGCATTGATCGGTACGCTGATGCTGATCCTGCATGACAACGCGAAGGATTTTGTTTCGGAATATGAGAAGACACATTATCGCAAGAGTCTTTACAAAGCGGAAACGTTTGCTTCCCAGCTGTGTGTAACGGATGCAGATGTGGCAATGGAAGGATACACACAGGATGCATCCCTTCATGCCGTGGGTCTGTTTGATGTGCAGGGGAAGAATGTGCTCTATGCAGATCAGATTTTTGAACCGTTATATCCGGCCAGTACAACAAAGATCATGACAGCGTATGTGGCATTAAAATATGGGAATCTGGATGATATAGTCACGGCCAGTGAGCGTGCGACTGATTTTGCCGAAGATGAGCAGGTATGCGGACTTCAGGCAGGAGATCAGCTTTCTTTGAGAGATTTGCTGAATGGATTGCTTCTTTATTCGGGGAATGACTGTGCCGTTGCAATCGCAGAGCATGTATCCGGAAGTGTGGAGGCATTCGTGGATAAGATGAATGAAGAGGCACGAAACCTTGGGGCGACCGGGACACATTTTGTAAATCCTCACGGACTGCAGAACGAAGATCATTACACAACGGCATATGATTTATATCTGATGTTCAATGCCTGTCTGCAGAATCCGCAGTTTGTAGAGATGATTTCGCAGACATCCTATACTGCGAATCTTACATCGGCATCCGGAGTACCGTATACGATGACCTGGGAGCCTACCAATTATTATGCATCCGGAGACGCTGCAGCGCCGGAAGGAGTCAAGGTGATTGGCGGGAAGACCGGGACAACGGATGAAGCAGGTTCTTGTCTGGTGCTGTATGAGCAGGATCAGCAAGGGCGTCCATATATTTCGATTGTGATGGGAGCGTCTCAGAAATCGATTCTCTATGACAATATGACAAGATTAATGAGTTCGGGAATTAATGGAAAATAAAGACTTGAAACGGCAGTTCGCATGGAACTGCCGTTTTTATATAAAGTCGTAAGAGGGTGAAACTTACACATCACTTGCTGAATTCCCGATTCTGCCAAAAAAGCTGATCAGATAGAGTCCGCACAAGCCGACAAGAGTGTAAATGATTCTGGAAAGCCAGCTTAAATTTCCAAAAAGGAACGCCACCAGATCAAATTGGAAGATTCCGACAAGCAGCCAGTTCACTGCTCCGATGATGACAATTACAAGAGCTGTATTATCGAGCCATTTCATACTGTTCCCTCCTTTTCTATGGGATAATTTTATTATTTCCGCAAAAACTGGAAATATACATACAGAAATGTTATAATTAACAAGTTATTTAAGAGGGGATTAAGACTGATTTCAAGGAGGTATCAAGTTTGCCAGAAAAACAAAAAAAGAATTCAATCAGTATTAATAAATATAAAACAAAGAGAGAATTGAATATCGGAACGCTGATTTTCGCACTGATTTTTATTTATCTGGTCGTTGCGGTGGTGGCGTATGCCACAGAGAAACGGATCACGGTGTATGAAGTACGGGAAGGCAGTATTTTGAAGGATCATTCATATACGGGGTTGATTCTCAGAGAGGAAACCCTGGTAAATGCGGAAAGTGACGGGTATGTCAATTACTATCAGAGTGGACAGAGTAAAATCAGGACAGGCATGAACATTTGCGCGATTTCGCCGCAGAAGCTGGATGTTTCAGAGTCTCAGGAGCAAGGTGAGACGGCATTGAGCGCAGAGGAGCAGGAAACGATCGTTCTGAAAGCACAGGATTTTAATGAAAATTTTACATCACAGAAATTCTCTTCTGTCTACAGTCTGAAAAGAGATGTTGCAGAAACTCTTCAGAATGCATCCGACCAGACGAAAACAGCACAGCTTGACGCAGTGATCGCTGCGAGTGGGCAGGATGTAAAAACATATCCGGCTGCAAGGGACGGTGTGATGGTTCTGACATATGACGGCGAAGAAGGTCTGACAAAAGACAATTTTACGGATGCAGATTTTGATAAAAGCAATTACAAGAGTACAAATCTGGAAGACAACATGGAAATAGCAAGCGGAGAACCGATTTATAAGCTTGTCACCAGTGAAGACTGGTCGGTTGTGATTCCATTGGAGGATCAAACAGCAAAAGAGCTGTCTGAGACAGATTCTGTGAAAGTGCGGCTTGATAATGAGAATGACACGGTATGGGCAGATTTTTCAATTTTGAAAAAAGGAAAACAATATTATGGGTGTCTCGATTTTGATAAATCCATGATCCGGTATGCAGATAAGCGCTACTTGAATGTAGAGTTGATACTGGAAGATCAGAGCGGACTGAAGATTCCGAAAAGCTCGGTGATCAAAAAATCATGTTATGCGATACCTCAGGATTATATTACAACCGGAGGCAACAGCTCGGACTCCGGAGTGATGATACAGGATAAGGACAGCGCGGTATTTCAGCAGGTTGAGATTTATTATGTATCAGATGACGGGACAAACTATGTGAATCCGGAGAGTCTGAAAGCAGGAACTACCTTAATCAAACCGGAGTCATCAGAGACAATGACAGTAGAAAAAACGGCAGAGTTGAGTGGCGTTTATAATATCAATCAGGGATACGCGGTATTCAATGCAGTTGAGATCCTGTGTGAGAGTGATGAGTATTATATTATTAAAGAAGGTAATTCTTACGGCTTGTCAAATTATGATCATATCGTACAGGATGGAGAAGACGTAAAAGAGGATGAAGTGGTATTTTAAAGTGGGAAAGGAGCTTGAAACATGTTGAAAGAACAACTGAAAGAGGTGGAACACCGTATACAGGCGGCATGTGACCGTGCAGGGAGAAAACGGGAGGAAGTGACTCTGATCGCTGTAAGCAAAACAAAGCCTGTATCAATGATCGAAGAGACATATCAACTTGGTATACATGTATACGGTGAGAATAAAGTGCAGGAACTGACAGAAAAATATGAGATTCTGCCAAAGGATATAGAGTGGCACATGATCGGCCATCTTCAGACAAATAAAGTAAAATATATTGTCGGAAAAACGGCACTGATCCATTCCGTGGATTCTTTGAAGCTGGCAGAAACAATCGAAAAAGAGGCTGCAAAGAAGAATTGTGTCCAGGATATTCTGGTAGAAGTAAATGTTGCACAGGAAGAAAGTAAGTTTGGGCTGAAAGTTGACGAAGTCATTCCCTTCATTGAAAAAATTTCACAATTTCAACATATTTGCGTAAAAGGGCTGATGACAATCGCACCATTTGTGGAAAATCCAGAGGACAATCGTCCTGTTTTTGCAAATTTACATAAATTATCTGTTGACATTATGAATAAAAACATTGATAATGTTAACGTAAGCATACTTTCAATGGGGATGACCAATGATTACGAAGTTGCGATCGAAGAAGGCGCGACTATGGTGCGTGTAGGCACTGGAATCTTTGGTGCCAGAAATTATCAGATTTAATTTCCGGATAAGAAGGTACGTTTTCAATTTTAAAATAACTTTATGCAAAAAGGGTACGGCATAAGATAGGAGTGTAAACATGGGTGTATTTGATAAATTCTTGGATATCATGAAATTGAATGATGACGAATACGATGATGATGATTTTTATGATGATGATTTTGAAGATGATGATTTCGATGAAAAACCGCATCGTTCAATTTTCGGAAACAAGAAGAGCAGAAGTGATGATTTTGATGATTTCGATATGGACGAGGACAAGCATCTTGCTCCATCCTCTGGAAATAAAGTGACACCAATGCGTCAGCCTGCAGCCAGAAGAGGTGTGAATATGGAGGTCTGTGTTGTAAAACCGACTTCTGTAGATGATTCTCGTGAGATTACCGAGACACTGCTTGCAGGACGTACTGTGATCCTGAATCTGGAAGGTATGGATCTTGAGATTGCACAGCGTATCATTGATTTCATTTCAGGAGCGACTTTTGCGATCAGCGGAAATCTGCAGAAGATTTCTAATTACATCTTCCTTGTGACACCGACGAATGTAGATATTTCCGGAGATCTGCAGGATCTTCTCGGCGGTTCCATGGAAAAACCAAGCATGAGAGGCAGATACTAGGATTTATTCATATGCAGAAGGAAGAACAACAGCTGGAGAAGCGGCTGTCAGAGCTGTCAAATCTGGCATATAGTCGCGATATCGTTACATATTCGGATTTTTTGAATTTGAATGAACTGAATATTTTACATTCGATGCCAAAGGACAGACTTTACACAAAGTTTGTCACTTTTGGCGGATATGGCTTGGCAGAGCGTCAGATGGCGGCATTTCTCCCTGATGCTCTTTCTTTGCGTGGAGAAATGTCATGGTGCAGCGAGGAGGAATGGGTTGACTATCCATTTGATATTCTAAGGATTTCTCCGTTGCATGCGAAATATGCAGAGCAGCTGACTCACAGAGACTATCTGGGGACGATCTTAGGACTGGGTATCGAACGTGCAAAGATAGGTGATATCCTTGTAGATGGAACTGATGCGGTTGTTTTTGTACATCGCACATTACAGTCTTTTTTGATGGAGGAATTGACCAGAGTCCGGCATACACAGGTTCTGGTAAAAGAGATTTCAAGAGAGGATTTTCAGTATGAACCCAAATATGAGGAAATCCGGGGAACGGTGGCGTCTGTTCGTCTGGACAGTCTGCTTTCGCTTGCATTTTCTGCATCACGGACAAAGCTTTCGGGTCTCATAGAAGGGGCAAAAGTGTTTGTGAACGGAAAACTGATCACAACGAACAGTTATCAATTAAAAGAAAATGATGTGATATCCGTCAGAGGATATGGCAAATTCCGTTATAATGGAACGGGAGCAAAGACGAAAAAGAACAGAATTTATGTATCTGTTTATAAATATATTTAACAAAGACAGAGGCAGGAGTAATACAATGGAGGAAAGAAAAAAAACAGGGAAAAGTTATCTGTGGGCACTATTTGCATTTCTTCTGGCAGTGGCCGCAGATCAATTTACAAAATGGCTGGCGGTTACCTATCTGAAAGATCAGGATCCTTTGATTATAATACCGGGAGTATTTCAGTTTCGGTATCTGGAAAACCGTGGGGCTGCATTTGGAATCCTGCAGAATCGGCAGATTGTATTTGCAGTTGGAGCATTGTTGATTTTTTTTGCGGTCGTCTTCATTTACGGGAGAATTCCGCAGAAAAGAAGATTTGTTCCGTTAAGAGTATGTGCGATCCTTCTGGCATCCGGCGCCATCGGAAATCTGATCGATCGTCTGGCAAGGAATTACGTAGTGGATTTCTGCTATTTCAACCTGATTGATTTTCCGATTTTTAATGTGGCAGACTGTTATGTGGTAATTGGCTGCATCCTTTTTGGAATCCTGATTCTTTTCTATTATAAAGATCAGGAATTTGACTGGGTACTGCAAAAGAAAGGCTCCAGATCATGAGAGAAGAACGTTTTTTTACAGCAGAAGAGACAGTGACAAATGAGCGGATCGACAAATTTTTGTCTGCGCAGATGCCGGACAGATCCCGTTCCTATATTCAGAAACTGATCAAAGATGGATTGGTTGAAGTCAATGGAAAGCAGGTAAAAACAAATTATAAGCTGGGCAGTGAGGATGAGGTGAAGCTGCAGATTCCGGAACTGGAAGTGCCGGATATTCTGCCAGAGGAGATTCCTCTTGACATCCTTTATGAGGACACCGATTTGCTTGTGGTAAACAAACCTAAGGGGATGGTCGTACATCCGGCGCCAGGGCATTATACAGGGACTCTGGTCAATGCTTTGATGTATCACTGCAGGGAAAATCTTTCCGGGATCAATGGTGTGATGCGTCCAGGGATCGTACATCGGATCGATATGGATACGACAGGCTCTCTTTTGGTCTGTAAAAATGACAGGGCACATCAGATTCTGGCCGAGCAGCTCAAAGACCATTCGATCACCCGAAGATATGAAGCAATCGTTCATGGAAACTTAAAGGAGGATAGCGGCACGGTCAATGCACCGATCGGGAGACATCCGACGGACCGCAAGAAGATGAGCGTCCATGCACCCCATGGAAGAGAGGCAGTGACGCACTATCGGGTGCTGGAACGTTTTGGAAACTACACGCATATCGAATGTGAACTGGAAACAGGAAGGACACATCAGATCCGTGTTCATATGGCAAGCATCGGACATCCGATATTGGGAGACTTGGTTTACGGACCGACGAAGTGTCCGTTCAGACTGCAGGGACAGACGCTGCATGCAAGGATCCTTGGCTTTGTACACCCTTCTACGGGAGCGTATGTGCAGTTTGATGCCCCGTTGCCGGAGTATTTTGAAGAACTCTTAAAAAAATTGAGAAAGCAGACAGGAAATTAGGAAAAAAGGAAACGGATATGTCAGAAATGTGCACATTCGATTCCTTTTTTGATTTTTAGGGAGACAAACACATGTTTGTGTTATATAATAAAAAAATAAATACATATGAGGTGAGAAGAGAATGAAACGATTCAGTAAAAAAGAAATTTTTTCGATTCCGAATCTGATGGGATATTTTCGGATTCTGTTAATTCCGGTGTTTTGTTACCTGTATATCACGGCAGAAACGGAACGCGAATATTTGTATGCAGCGCTGGTTGTTCTGCTCTCCAGCCTGACAGATCTGTTTGACGGGAAGATTGCAAGGCGCTTTCATATGGTGACAGAGCTGGGAAAGGCATTGGATCCGATCGCTGATAAGCTTACGCATGCAGCACTGGCAATCTGCCTTGCAACCCGCTATCCTATGATGTGGGCGCTGATTGCATTGATGCTGGTCAAGGAAGGTTACATGGGGGTTATGGGGCTCATATTCCTGAAGAAAGGAAAGATGCTGGATGGAGCGATGTGGTTTGGCAAGGTCTGTACTGCAGTTCTGTTTGCAGGACTTCTTGTCCTGTTTTTGTTTTCACAGCTTGAGGCTGCTGTAGTCAATGGAATCATTATGATAATGATGGGCATTATGATCGTGACACTGTGCATGTATGTGCCGGTATTTCAAAAAATGAAACATAAGGAGAAAAAAGATGGCGAAGAATAAGTATTATGCAGTAAGAAAAGGAAGGATACCGGGAATTTATCGTACCTGGAGCGAATGTCAGAAACAAGTGACGGGCTATCCGGGGGCGGTCTTTAAAGGGTTTGTGACAGAAGAAGAGGCACAGTCTTTTCTTCATCCGGGGCAGAGCGCGAAGGCAAAAGAGACACATATTTCTCATACTGCCTATCCATATGCCTATGTGGATGGATCTTATTTTCAGGGGGTTTACGGGTTTGGGGGTTTTTTAAAACTGTCTGACGAGGAGGAAGTTGTTCTGCAGGGGTCAGGAGATCATCCGGATCTTGCGAAAATGCACAATGTGGCAGGAGAGCTTCTGGGATGTATCAAAGCAGTAAAAGAAGCGGAAAAAAGGAAAATTGCAGAGCTTTCGATATTTTACGATTATCAGGGCATTGAATCCTGGGTGACCGGAGATTGGGCGGCAAAACAGGCAGGAACACAGAAATATCGCGATTTTATGAATGGCACATCCGTGAAGCTTCATTTTATCAAAGTAAAAGGACATACCGGCGTAGAGGGAAATGAACGTGCAGACAGTCTTGCCAAAGAGGCTGTCAGTGAAAAGATTTCATTCAATCAGCTTGTGATCGAATAGGTATGAAAAGAGAAAGAAAGGAATTTAAGTTATGCAGATAAAGAAATTGCTGCTTCCGATTCTTGCGACAGTGATGCTCATATGTGGATGTCAGCAAAATAATGCTGTCTCCGGGCAAGATCAATTGGTTACGGCAAGTGAAAATAAGACAACCTATACGGCACAGAATATTCCGGAATATACAGGCTCACCTTATGTGGAGCTAAACAATAACATACCTGATTTTCAGGAGTCAGAGTATACGACGGAAGTTTTTGAACAATACAGCGATCTGGATGCACTGGGGCGTTGTCAGGCTGCTTATGCCAATATCTGTCAGGAGATCATGCCGACTCAGGAACGGGGGAAAATAGGCATGATCAAGCCTTCTGGATGGCATACAGTGAAATATGACTGTGTAGATGGGAAATATTTGTATAATCGTGCGCATCTGATCGGATTTCAGCTTGCCGAAGAGAATGCGAATGAAAAAAATCTTATCACAGGAACACGATATTTTAATGTGGAGGGAATGCTCCCGTTTGAGAATCAGGTGGCAGATTATGTCCATGAGACGAATCATCATGTCCTGTACCGTGTGACACCGGTTTATGAAGGCGATAACCTGGTAGCCAGTGGAGTCATTATGGAGGCAGCTTCTGTGGAAGATGAAGAAATTCGTTTTCATGTGTTTGTCTACAATGTGCAGCCGGGGATTTGGATTGATTATGCAACAGGAGAAAGCAGGGAGAGTGAAACTGCAGAAAGCGAAAAAAAGGATGAAGAAGTTACCTATGTAGTCAACACAAATACAAAAAAATTCCATAAACCAGACTGTAGCAGTATCCGCGATACAAAGCAGCAGAATCGAAAAGAAACATCAGAAACAAGGGAAGAATTGATCGATCAGGGGTACTCTCCGTGTAATCGCTGCAACCCCTGAAAATGAAAGCTCTGTTTGAAAATTGTATTGAATGACGGATAAATGCAGTCTTTTTATTGTTATTTGGTGCAGATTGTTGTATAATGAGCGTATAGAAACTTCAAGAATATGACAGGCAAAAGGAGCGTGGAGTAATATGAAGACGAACACGATTATTACAATAGGAAGACAATTCGGAAGTGCAGGACGGGAGATCGGGTATCAGATCGCAGATTATTTCGGAATCAAGCTGTATGATAAAGAGATGCTCAGCAGAGCAGCGAAAGAAAGTGGTATCTGTGAGGAAATTTTTGAAACACATGATGAAAAGCCGACGAACAGCTTTTTGTATTCTCTCGTGATGGATACGTATTCTATGGGGTATTCGGGCGGATCCTACTCCGATATGCCAATCAACCATAAAGTATTTCTTGCACAGTTTGATGCGATTAAAAAGATTGCGGATGAAGGACCTTGTATTCTGGTAGGACGCTGCGCAGATTATGCTCTGGAATCTTATGATAATGTGGTGAACGTATTTATCCATGCTGATCTGGATGCACGTATCCGCAGGATTGCAAGAATTTATAATCTTACGGATGCCAAGGCAAAAGATATGATCATTAAAACCGATAAAAAGCGTGCAAGTTATTATAATTATTACACGAATAAAAAATGGTCAGACTCTGAAAGCTATGAATTGTGTCTCTCAAGTTCAGAACTTGGAATTGAAGGGACAGCAAAAGCAATCGAGCAGTATGTAATGCTGAAAGAGCAGATTCAAAGAGATGACAAAATTCTTTAGAAGTTAAAAAACAGTTCCCCTTGCAGAAAAGATAAAGACTTTTACTGCAGGGGGACTTTTTATGCTCTTGGATGAATGATCCGTTCGGGCCAGCCTTCGATATTTCCATCAAGGATTGCATGAAACATCCTTTCGCGGACACCTGGATTTTCGTGATTTAACTGACGGAGAAGTTCTTTGACATATTGACGTTTTGTATATCCGTCAACAGGACACTTGCTTTTCACTACCGGAAGCTGATACTTGTTTTTAAAACCGATGACGTCTTTTTCATCTACAAACATCATTGGACGAATAACAGTCAGATCAGTACGGTCCAGATAGGTTTTCGGAGAAAATGAATAAAAACGTCCTTCGAAGATCAAGGAGAGCAGCATTGTCTCTATAATGTCATCTTTATGGTGGGCATAGGCAATTTTATTGCATCCCATTTCTTTAATTGCCTGATTTAAGGCGCCTTTTCTCATTTTGGCACAAAGAGAGCAGGGATTGGATTCTTTACGGACATGAAAAAGAATCTCATAAATATCAGAAGATTCGATTCGGTAGGGGATATTCAGTTCCTGACATAGTGCCTGAATCGGAGAAAGATCAAAATCTTCAAATCCCAGATCTACGGTGATTGCACTGAGTTCAAATTTCTTCGGATAGAAGCGCTTGAGTCCATGTAGTGCATAGAGCAGAGTGAGGCTGTCTTTTCCGCCGGAAATTCCGACCGCAATATGATCGCCTTCTTCAATCATTCTGTATTCATCAACCGCTTTTCGGGTATAGCTTAATAACTTCTGTAGTTCCATGGTAAAGGTCCTTTCTTTGGGTTTATGTTCCTATTATAAGGTGAAAGAGATGGAATTACAATGAAGGAGTATGATTTGTCGGCATTTTCCTTTAAAACAGAATGTAGTACGCTGTACTATAAATAGAAAAATAAATAGTACTATGTACTAATTCGAGAAATGAGAAATTTGCGTTTTCCAAAGGAGTATGTTATAGTGGCTTTGACAAAAAAGGAATCAACCAGAGAGGGTAGTAGAATGAAAGCACAGGATCAAAAAGAGCTAATGCGGGAAAGAATCTGCGATTGTGCAAAGAGGCTATTTGAAAGAGAGGGATATGAACAGGTATCTATGCGGCAGATTGCAGCGGAGGCAGGAATTGCAGTGGGAAATTTGACATATTACTTTTCGAAAAAGGAAGATCTGCTGAAGGAGCGTTTAAACGATATTCAGGAAACTTTTTCAGAGAGCATCCAGCTGTTTGAAATCGATCTGGAAAGAGGAGAGATTTCAGGAAAGCCGTTCTGGGAATATGAGAATCGAACACTTTTGGAATTGCTGCTTCGATTTTTGAAAGCAGTGGAACAGTTTCAGAAGAATGCAGCTATTGTGTATGAAAATTATAGCAGACTTCAAAAAACAGTACCCGTATTTCAAGAAATGAGCAGAGAATGGACGGAGAAGATCATGACGATATACAATGGTCTTATAAAGCAGTTGTGGGAACGAAGAGTTTTCAGAAAAGAACTGGAGTGGGACGAGTATGAAAATCTGATCTATCTTATAAAGCTGCTGACTTTTTTCGGGCAGGAAATGCATGGAGATCAGGAGTATGAAAAAAAACGGTTTACAGAAAGAATCTGCAGACTTTTGATTCCTTATATATCATGGGAATGGAAAGACACCTATACAGTCTTGTGTAAAGAAATCTGCGAGGTCTCTTTCCATCGTATGACATTAAAATTTATCTGATAGAGTTTCGAAGCTGTTCAAATAACTGACTCATTTCTGACAGGTCAGCTTCTTCCAGATTCAGGGAGAGTGTTTTTACATTGTCGATGATCTGTTCCGGTTTCCTTGCGCCGCAGAGGACATGCAAGTCCGGAAGAGAAGCTGCAGTCAGATAGATGATCAGGTTGCTGAGGGAACAACTATATTTTTCAGTATACGGGGTTAATTTCTGTAAAACGTTCAATATGTGCAGACGGGACTTTTGTGCCCAGAATTTATTTTTGTTGCGCACATCTGTCGGAGAAAGCACCGTGTCTTGTGTCACTTTTCCTGTGAGCAGTCCCTGTTCCAGAGGCGAGTACGCCTGGATGGAAACATGATGTTTCTGGCATACAGGTAACAATTTATCCGCAATATGTGTATCCAGAAGGCTGTATTTTTCCTGAATTACATCCAGCTGTCCAAGAGAGCAGTACTTTTCGATGATTTTGGCAGTAACGTTGGAGGCTCCGATGGCACGGATCTTCCCTTCTTTTTTCAACTGGAGAAGAGTATCCATCGTTTCTTCCAGCGGATAGAGGGAAAAGTCAGGAGTCTGCCAGTGTGTATAGTAAATATCGATATAGTCTGTCTGCAGACGTCGGAGGCTGTCTTCCAGATTTTTACGAATTGCAGCGGCGGAAAGATCACGGTAAACATTGCGTCCTTCCATGACTTTATGAAAGCAAGGTGTCTCATGATCCCATTCCAGCCCGCATTTGGTGGAGAGCAGGATCCTGGAACGATTTTGCTTTATGGCTTTGCCAACTACGTTCTCACTGTGTCCGATCCCGTAGACCGGAGCAGTGTCGAACCATACGATTCCCCGATCAATTGCTTCCTCGATGGTGCGAATGGAGAGTGCATCATCATTTTCTCCCCACCAGGTGCCTCCGCCAATTGCCCAGGTGCCCATTCCGATATATGGAGTTTTTAAAGTTGTTGTTCCGATTGTACGTTCTTTTTGCATAAGATTTATCCTTTCTTTTGTCAATTCTCTTAGGGTTCCCGCAAAGTGACAGCTTTTGCAGCCATGCGTCGGCGGTCCTCATCTATTGCTGCATAGTGTTTTTTGGTTGTATTGACATCCTTGTGTCCGAGTACGTCTGCGACGAGATAGATGTCACCGGTCTCTTTGTAAAGTGTAGTTCCATAAGTACTCCGCAGTTTATGAGGGGTGATTTTTTTATTTGGCGTCACCTGGCGGGCATACTTTTTCACCATATTTTCAACTGCCTGGACTCCCATACGGCGGCGCTGCGTGGATAAAAACAGTGCGTTTTCATGTCCCGGAAGAGGAGTGGCAGCTTCCCGCGTTGTATACAAGTATTGTTTCAGGGCATGTTCGACTTCCTCGCCAAAATAGATGACCATTTCATTTCCACCTTTTCGGACGACCGTAATCCCGTTATTTTTAAAATCAACATCCTGGATATCAAGTCCCACACATTCTGATACACGGATTCCGGTACCAAGGAGCAATGTGATAATCGCCAGATCCCGGTTTTTAGTCTTTTCATAGTAAACTTTTTTCTGTCCGGTGAGCTCATCGCCACCGTGTTCTACAAAGTCCAGAAGAGAAGCCACCTCGTCCGTATCCAGACGGACGATTGCTTTTTCGTGCAGCTTTGGCATATCGACAAACAGTGTTGGATTTTTCTCGATGATCTGATGCTTGAAATAGTAGCCGTAAAAGCTGCGTAGGGCAGACATCTTTCTGGCAAGTCCTTTTTCCGTGTTGGTAATTTGTTTTTCCTCCGGATTTTGGTAAACCTTTAAATATTCCTGATATTCTTCGATATCGACAGGAGAGAGCTGCTCCAGATCCTGCGGGGTAAACTGATCGATGGTATAATCCTTGTATACAGGATTGTTTTCCATCAGAAAGTGAAAGAATACTCGGATATCATATGCATAAGAAATTCTTGTTTTTGCAGAGGTGGTAGGTTCTGCAGCACGGAAATAATCTTTTGCAAAAGCCGGAAGTGTTTTTAAGATTTCCCGCAGACGCAACGTATTGTCAATATATTTTTGTTCATGATAAGTTTTTCGCTCAGTTGTCTGATTTGATTCCATAAAATAAAACGCCTCGTTCTTTTTTATTTATGAAGTTATTATAACATATTGAAAGATAGGCAACAATGATATCTTTGAATGGCCATTGCAGAACCCACAACAGGTTCAAAACAGGATCATTCTGGAGTAGTTGTTAAAAAAACGCTAATCTTTTGGAAAAATCAGTATTTGTCGTATAGATTGAAACGACTGAAAACACTGCTGTTTTGAGCAGTTAATTGGGAATTTCTACTGTAAGCGGTTCTTTTGCATATACATGGCAACCTAACCGATAACCGGCAAGAAGCTGCTCTTCTGAGAACCATATTTGATCCATTGTATTTACTGTGGCGTGTCCCTTTATAATCCGGACAACGCATTTTGCACAGTTTCCGCGACCGCCGCAGGCCGTCAAAATGTGGATATCGTTTTGTAAGAGATAATCTTGTAATCGTGTATTTGCCGGACATTCTATTAACATTTGTTTACCTTCTTTCTGTTCCTGTTTTGATCTTTTTTGTTTAATGGATATATTATAAAGTATGTGATTCATACTTTCAATGCTTTTATAAAAAAGGAATGCTGCAGTACAGATAAGCTCTATCTGCCTGACAGCATTCCTTTTTGGAGTGAATTTATATCAATTACATGGGGTGTAAATGATATCTGTATGATATAAAAACAATTATTGTGGAAATTCTGTTGTGTAATACGGGATGATCAAATGTTCTCCGGTTTGTATGGTTTCAGATTCCAGCTGATTGATCTGTTTCAATTCTTTGATGTATTCTTTCACAGCTGTTTCAGATTCTGAGTCTATATGGCGTTCTGCAAGGCTCCACAAAGAGTCTCCCTCCTGGATTACAATGCTTTTGTAGCATTTGAATTGCACAGGCTCTTCCGTTCTTGAATTCTGTGCAAAAGACAGAAAGCTTCCAAATAAAAAGCACCCGCAAAATAAAATAAGTGTAATAACTGCTGACATCTTTTTCTTTTTTCTCATTGTAAAATCCCCCTGAACATAATGAAACAAGCAAAAAGAACATACGTTCTTACTACACAAAGAAGTATATCACCAGAACGTATGTTTGTCAACTAGGTTATTATCTGTTTTTTTGGAAAGACTACTCTTCTGCTGTTATGGTTTCCAGGTTTGCAAATTGGGAGTGATACAGCTTCTGATAGGTACCGTTTTTTCTTAAGAGTTCTTCATGCGTTCCCTGCTCAATGATATTTCCGTTATCTACGACCAGGATCAGGTCGGCATTGCGTATCGTTGAAAGCCGGTGGGCAATGACAAAAGAGGTTCGCCCTGCCATGACTTTCTGCATTGCGTCCTGGAGCATCCGTTCCAGACGGGTATCGACTGCTGATGTAGCTTCGTCGAGAATCAGAATCCTCGGGTTTTTTAAAATAGCTCTTGCGATTGTGAGAAGCTGTTTTTCTCCCTGAGAAATATTGTTGGACTCTTCATTGATCATAGAGTCATAGCCATGGCTCAGCGTAGAAATATAATGGTGGATATTTGCCATTTTTGCTGCGTCAACTACTTCGTCTTTTCGGGCAGTCAAAGATCCGTAACGGATGTTTTCAAAAATACTGCCGGAAAACAGCCAGGTATCCTGAAGAACGAGAGAAAACAGGCTGCGAAGATCACTTCGGTCCATGTCCCGGATATCAATTCCGTCAATTTTGATGGATCCGCCGTTCACATCGTAGAAACGAAGCAGCAGATTCATCAGCGTGGTCTTTCCGGCACCGGTAGGCCCGACAATCGCAACCATTTGTCCGGACTGTACCCAGAAGCTGACATCTTTCATCAAAAGTTCATCTGTGTAACCAAACTGCACGTGGTCAAATGTTACGTTTCCCTGAATTTGGGAGACATCAATCTTAACACTGCCTTTTTGTACCTCTTCTGTTTCATTTAACAGCGTAAAAATCCGGTTCATGGCAGCATAGGCGGACTGTACCTGGGAAGACAGCTGAGATACCTGGGATAACGGATCATTGATCTGCCAGATATAACGGATAAATGCCTGCAGATTCCCTACGGTGACAGAACCGTTTATGACAAAAAAGCTTCCCATGACGGCAATGCTTCCAATCGTCAGATAGGTGACGAGGGATACAAACGGCGAAATCAAGGAAGAAAGGAACTGAGCCTTAAATGCGGCATCTGCCATCTTTTGATTGACTGCAGAAAATCTGTTGCAGGAATCTTTCTGTCGGTTGAAAAGGAGAATTTCGTTAAATCCGCCGTATAATTCTGTAATCGTTCCGTTCAACTCTCCTACCATCTCCTGCTGCAGATCAAACAGTTTTTGTGAACGTTTTACAAATCCAAATGTGATCAGTATGGTCAGAGGAATAATCAAAAGTGCTGTCAGTGCCATCCAGACATTGATGGAAAACATCATGAAGATGACAAACAGGAAGGTGAGGATTGCTGCAAATACGCGGGAAAGCGTTTGCTGGAGTGCATTACTCAGTGTATCGACGTCGTTTGTAACACTGCTTAAAATATCTCCAAATGCGTGGTCATCAAAATATTTGACCGGGAGACGCTGGATTTTTTTCTGCAGTGCATTGCGGATGTCATGCATAGTTTTCTGAATGGCGTCTGTGAGGAAAACTGATGTAATCAGCTGTGAGATCGTCTTTAGGATGTACAGACACAACAGAATCCCCATAAAACGGAACAGGATTGAAAATTGAACGTGCGCTCCCGGGACTCCCTGCAGGATTTTCGCACCGTCACTGGCAAGCTGCGTGGTGATCTTTCCTTCCATCATAGGATTCAGGGCAAATGTCAGATTGGTCACTATGATCATAAACAGTGCGATCGACAACCTGATACGGTATGGACGGACGAACCCGAGCAGTTCACGGATACAGTTTCGAAAGGTCAGTTTATTCTCAGGCATAAGTCAATTCCTCCTTGCTCAGCTGGGAAGCTGCAATTTCGTAATAAATCGGACAGGATGCAAGCAGCTCCCTGTGAGTTCCGATTCCGGCAATTTTGCCTTCATCCAGAACTACGATCTTATCTGCGTCCAGAATCGTAGAAACCCGTTGTGCCACAAGAAAGACGATGGCGTTTTTAATCTCCGGTTTCAGAGCTTTTCTAAGTCGGGCATCTGTCTTAAAATCCAGAGCAGAAAAGGAATCGTCATAGATGTAGATCTCCGGCTTTCGGATCAAAGCACGGGCGATCGACAGACGCTGTTTCTGACCGCCGGAGACATTGGTTGCTCCTTCAACGATCTGTTCCTGGAACTGATGTGGTTTTTCCATAATAAAATCATATGCCTGGGCAATCTTTGCGGCATGAATGATTTCATCCATTGTGGCATCCGGTTTTCCAAAGCGGATATTTTCTTCGATTGTTCCGGAAAACAGGTGTGCTTTCTGCGGAACAAATCCGATTTTACTTCGAAGAGCATTGATATCCAGATCTTCGATTTTTTGACCGTCAATGTAAATATTTCCAGAAGCGCGGTCATAAAATCTTGGAATTAGCTGGATCAGGGAGCTTTTTCCGGAACCTGTGCTTCCGATAAAGGCAACGGTCTCTCCGCTTTTTGCGGAAAAAGAAATATCTTTCAGTACAGCTTCCTCTCCATCCGGGTAAACGAAATCCACATGCTCGAAGATCACGCTGTGTTCACCGGACCCAGAATCTGTCTGAGCATTCCCGGGATGATTTTCAATTGAAGTTTCTGTATTCAATACGGCCATAATTCGCTTTGCAGAGATGCTGGCTCTCGGATACAGCATAAAAACCATACAGAAAAGCATGACAGAAAACATAGCATGAAACAGATATTCCATGAAAGCCACCAGCTTTCCGACCTGCAGAGTCTGTGCATCGATCATGTTTGCTGCTGTCAGATAGATACACAAAGCGGCCAGATTCATCAAAAGGAAAAAGACCGGTTCTGTGGAAGACATCAGCTTGAACAGATTTTGAGATTGTTTCATGAAGTAGCTGTTTTCACTGTCAAAGCGTTCGGATTCGTAGCCATCATTGTTAAAAGAGCGAATCACACGGATTCCGGTGAGATTTTCACGGAAGATGCGATTGATACGATCCAGAGAATTCTGTTGTCTGTCACTGAGCGGTCCCGATATTTTTCCTACGATCACAACGCCCAGGATGATTACAGGGACGGTGGATGCAATGATCAAAGAGAGATTCAAAGAGGAACGGATCGTCAGAGTGAAGCTGACAATGATCATGATCGGTGTCAAAAGTGCGGTCCGTAAAATCACATTCAAAAACGTCATGATCTGAAATGCATCATTGTTTGTCCGGGTGATCAAAGAAGCGATACCAAACTGATTCATCTCATTGTGTGAGAATGTCTGTACTTTCTGAAATACATCTTCTCTGATATCCCGTGTTACAGATGTGGAAATTTTGGCACAGCAGTATCCAAGCAGGATCGTTCCGGATACACCGATCAAAGAAATCACTGCGATCACGATTCCCATGCGGATTAAATACTGTTTGTCCTGATTCATGATCCCATTATCGATCATTTCAGATACGATCGTCGGAATGCCAAGCTCTACAAGTGCAAATCCGAATACGGAAATAATATTTAAAACAAACAGCTTCTTGTATCGCTTCAGGTAGTGAAGAATAAGTTGCATAAGTAGATTACCTCCTAAAAAAAGTATGTCTGTTTTAGTCACCTTATCTACAATAAACTATAGAGTAAGACGATGGTCAAGCAGAAAACAAAAAATCATAAGAAAATATAGAAATCGAACATAGTTTCCAAACAAATGTTTGATTTTTGCAGTGTGCTATGATAAAATGAACTAAATAATGAGTCGGAAAGAACTTGCAGGAGGGTTATTATGTCAAAAGGAACGATTACAGATAAGCAGAGAGAGATTTTAGAATATATCAAATCACAGATATTAGAGCGCGGGTTTCCACCGGCAGTACGTGAGATTTGTGAGGCAGTGAATCTGAAGTCCACGTCTTCCGTACATTCTCATCTGGAGACACTGGAGAGAAACGGGTATATCCACAGAGATCCTACGAAGCCAAGAGCGATTGAGATTCTGGACGATGAATTTAATCTTCTCAGAAGAGAGGTTGTCAATGTCCCTCTGATCGGGCGTGTGGCTGCCGGGGAGCCGCTTCTGGCACAGGAGAATATTGAGAACTACTTCCCGATACCGGTAGAGATGATGCCAAATAAGCAGACGTTTCTTCTGGAGGTAAAAGGAGAAAGCATGGTCAATGCCGGCATTCTGGATGGAGATATGGTTCTTGTTCAGGAAGAACATACGGCAGAAAATGGAGATATGGTGGTTGCATTGATTGAGGATGGTGCGACTGTGAAGACCTTCTATCGGGAAGAAGGAATCATCCGCCTTCAGCCGGAGAATGATTTTATGGATCCAATCATCGTAAAAGATGTTTCTATTATCGGAAAAGTCATTGGAGTATTTCGCTTCTTCCGGTAGACGGATACATTATTATAAAAGCGGGAATCAGACGACGCTTACATCAGACTGATTCCCGCTTTTTTACTGATCTTCTATTCTTTTTACAACTCAGAAAAATCTACATGCTTTCCGTCTCTCCAGATACGTTCCAGATCATAAAACAGACGGTTTTCTTTGTCGAAAACATGGACGATGATCTCGCCGAAATCCATCAGCACCCAGTTTCCGGAGCCATATCCTTCTCTCTGTTTCATTTCATATCCGGCTTTTGAAAGTTCTTCTTCCACGTTGTCTACCAGTGCACGTACCTGGCTTTCACTGTTTCCGTTTGCAATGATAAAATAATCTGCAAGGACGGAAACCTGAGAGATATCAATTACCTGGATATCCTCGCCTTTTTTATCGTCCAGTGCCTGATAAGCAAGACGTGCCATAAGTTTTGACTGTTCCATAATTTGTTCTCCTTTCCGGATTGTCCGATATCCCTTTACAGGGATATTGCGGCTTTATTTTTATAATACTGACAGGTTTTTTCTGTCATAGGATCTACTTTTCTTCCGGCTCTTTTTAAGAATGCCAGAGTTGATTCTGCTGTCATGCAGACAGCGGTGTCGATGTCATCAAATGCGGCAGTTCGCACTTCGGCCAGCCCCGGAATCTTTTTTCTTCCGGGTTCGATATAATCTGCCAGATAGACGATTTTTTCAATCATGGTCATGGCCGGACGCCCGGTTGTGTGATAGGTGATCGCATCCAGGATCTCCGAATCTGTGATGCCGTATTCGTATTCTGCAAAATAGGCACCCAATCTGGCATGGATCAGCGCAGGAACCTCCAGTTCGGCATCTGACAGTTTAATGTGATGCTTCCTGCAGAGCAGGATTTGTTCATTGACGTCGCAATATTTTCCACAATCATGCAAAAGACCGGCAGTCATGGCTTTTTGGACATCCGCTCCATGGCGCATAGCCATGGAAGCAGCGGTGTACATGACGCCGAGAGTGTGGATATAACGTTCTTCTTTCAGCTTCTTTTCAAGCTTTTTGCGGATGGCAGTTAATTCAGTTGTCATGACCTCTCCTCTTCTCTTTTGGTATATAATTGCAGTTTTTGAATATAATCTGCAACAGAATCCGGAACCATATAGCGGATCGAACGATTTTGGGCAGCACGATTTCGGATCGTTGTCGATGAAATCTCCAGAAGCGGTGCCTGTAAAAGTTCGATCTTTGCCTGGTAATTCGTTTCCAGATACTGAATCTGACGCTGCATATCAAAAGAATCTTTATCATCCCGCATTGCTGCCAGAATGGTACAGGATGGAAAAATCTCTTTGAAATATTTCCATTGTTCGATGGAAAAGAGAGAATCCGCTCCAAGAATAAAGAAATATTCATTCTCAGGATACAGCGCATGAAATTCCTGCAGAGTTTTATACGTGTAAGAATGACAGTCTTTTTTTGCCTCGTGAAGGGAAAGTTGAAAATGCGGGTTTTCTCTCACAGCAAGCCGTACCATTTCAACCCGGTGTGCAAGCGCTTCTTCTGTATCTTCCACTTCTTTGTGAGGCGGATTTCCGTTGGGCAGAAACCAGACTTCATCCAGATGGAACTGCTCATAGGCAAATTCACCAAGCAGCAGATGTCCGATATGAATCGGGTCAAAGGTTCCGCCCATAATTCCGATTCTCATAGAAATCTCCTACGGAAGTACGATTTTTTTCTTATCGTCTTTTCCTTCTTTGTACAATACAATTTTTTTGCCGATGACCTGTACGACCTGAGAACGGGTGCGTTCAGCCACCATTTCTGCCAAAGCTCTCGGATCATCCGCACAGTTCTGCAATACACTGATCTTGATCAGTTCACGTGCATCCAAAGCCTCGCTGATCGCCTGTGTAAGGCTTGGAGTCATGCTGGATTTTCCAATCTGAAAGATCGGATCCATGGTCATGGCAAGACTTTTTAAATAGGCTCTCTGTTTTGTTGTCATGATATTCAATCTCCTGTTAAAATATATGAAATTTATTTATAGTAATCAAACTGCAGGCCGTACATTTTCACGGTATCGCCTTCCTGAATACCTGCTTCTTCCAATTTGTCCAGAATACCGGTTTCTTTTAAGAATTTCTGGAAGAAAGCGAATCCCTTTTCGGAATCCAGATTGGTGTAACCAAGCATCTTTTCAATTTTCGGACCTTCTACCACATAGACATCTTTTTCTTTTTCTACTGTGTAAGGAAGCTCTTCATAAATCAGTTCGTCCTCCGGGAAGAATTCCTGTTCAAATACGATCGGAGGTACATCCATAGTCTGAATCTGTTCACTTACATAGTAGAGCAGTTCTTTTAAGCCCTGTCCGGATACTCCGGAGATTGGGAATACTTTGATGCCCTGTGGCTCAAACTCCTCCTTCAGGCGCTGAATCGGATCGTCATCTTCACTGTAGATCAGATCTGTTTTATTTGCTGCGATCACCTGCGGGCGCTTTGCAATTTCAGGATTGTAGGCCTGAAGTTCAGCGTTGATCTTATAGATGTCATCTACCGGATCACGTCCTTCTGTTCCGGCTGCGTCTACGACATGGATCATCATTTTTGTCCGCTCAATGTGACGTAAAAATTCATGTCCAAGTCCGACACCCTCGGAAGCTCCTTCGATCAGTCCCGGGATATCGGCAACGACAAATCCCTTTGCTCCCTCCAGGTCTACCACTCCAAGATTTGGATTCAGTGTTGTGAAGTGGTAGTTGGCAATCTTCGGCTGTGCATTTGTGACTCTGGAAAGGAAGGTGGATTTTCCGACATTTGGAAATCCGATCAATCCGACGTCAGCAATGACTTTCAGTTCCAGATTGACTTCCAGTTCCATGGCAGGCTGTCCAGGCTGCGCGTATTTCGGAACCTGCATAGTAGCAGTTGCAAAATGCTGATTTCCAAGTCCGCCTTTTCCGCCTTTTAACACGATCTGTCTGCGGTTGTCTCCTGACATATCTGCAATGACTTTTCCGGTCTTGGATTCTTTGATCACGGTCCCTTCCGGAACACGAAGAACCAGATCTTTGCCGTCCTTTCCGTGGCATTTTCTCTTGCCGCCTTCTTCTCCATCTCCGGCAGCATATTTTCGTTTGTGACGGTAATCAATCAGTGTGTTGAGTCCTTCATCTACTTCAAAAATCAGATCACCGCCTCTTCCGCCGTCTCCGCCGTCCGGACCTCCGTTTGGCACGTAAAGTTCCCGGCGGAAGCTGCAGTGTCCGTCCCCGCCTTTGCCGGAACGGATGAATATTTTCGCTCTGTCTGCAAACATTGTTTTTTCCTCTTCAAAAATTAGAATCAATTGTTTTGGTACCAAAATGTGTGTGGTGTTTTACGAAAAAGAAGCCTCAGACTAAGAAGTCTGAGGCTTTCTCACGGTAATTATTCAGCTACCGGATAGATAGAAACCTGTTTTTTGTCTCTTCCTTTTCTTTCGAATCTGACAACACCGTCAACTAATGCGAACAATGTGTCATCTCCTCCGCGTCCTACGTTCACACCTGGGTGAATCTTTGTTCCGCGCTGTCTGTAAAGGATATTTCCGGCTTTTACGAACTGTCCGTCAGCTCTCTTTGCACCTAATCTCTTAGCTTCAGAGTCACGTCCGTTTCGTGTGGAACCAACTCCTTTTTTATGAGCAAAATACTGAAGGTTTAATTTCATCATGGTTGTTACACCTCCTTGAAAATGATATCAATGTATGGTTCATATTCGCTGTCTTCTTCTATCTCCTGTAATCCAAGAACCATAGATTTGAACAGCAGCTTGGCATCATGAGAAGGTTTTCGGATGAATCGAAATTCAATCATCCCGGTCTCTTCATCAGAAACAAGAGAAATCTTATCTGATGTGAAACGTTCAATCGAATTGAGTGTGTTGATGACCAGTACAGACACTGCCGCACAGACCACATCACTTCCCGCTTCCGAATACCCCGCATGTCCGAGTACATCCAGACCTGCATAGTCATGATTTACTGTCTTATAAACGGTTACCTTGATCATATGACAGATTAAGCGTTGATTTTTTCAATCTTAACTGCTGTGTACTGCTGTCTGTGACCATTTTTCTTATGGTATCCAGTTTTTCTCTTATACTTGTAAACGATCACTTTTTTAGCTTTTCCGTCACCGATTACAGAAGCTGTAACTGTTGCACCTGCTACTGTAGGCTCTCCAACAACTAATTTGTCATTGCTTACTGCCAGCACCTGGTCAAATGTATAAGTCTCTCCAGCTTCTACACCAAGTTTTTCTACTTTAATGATATCGCCTTCTGCTACTTTGTACTGTTTACCACCTGTTGCTATAATTGCGTACATATGGCACCTCCTATTATCATTACTCGCCAGCTTCGGTGTCTGAATCAGAACTTGAAAACCTCGCTGTGCGGCATACCGTGTTAGTATAGCACGCATATTCCATATAAGTCAATAGGAAGCAGAAAAATATTTTAAAAATATGTATTATTTGTCGCATTCATTCAATTTGTCATAGCAATATTCGATGATGCTGCGCCTTGTGATAATACCGATAAATTTGTTCTGGTCATCTACGACCGGAACAAAATTCTGGCTCATTGCCCGGCTGATCAAATCTTTCATATCGGAATCTGCAGCCACTGCGATATAATCTGCTTTTCGCTCAAAATCATGAATAAAGATATGTTCTGCTTCTTTCAGATTCAGATTGGTATATTTTTTCATCCCCCAGAGCAGATCACCTTCTGTAATCGTTCCAACATACTCTCCCTGACGGTTCAGCATGGGGATTGAAGCATATTTGTGATGTTCCATTGTCTCCAGAACCTGACGGAGTGTGCAGTCATCATAGACATATGCAACCTCCTGTTTTGGATGTAAAAAGAACAAAATGTTCATCGTGTCACCTCTGTCTTTAAATCTGTGTTTCTACAAAAATCTGGTACAGTGCACGGATGGCGTTTTTGAAGTCATCGTGTCTTACACCGACAATGATATTCAGCTCGCTGGATCCCTGGTCGATCATCTTGACATTGATATGGGCATGGGCAAGGGCGGAGAAAATTCTTCCGGCAGTGCCGCGTGTGGAACGCATTCCTCTTCCGACGATAGCGATCAGAGCAAGATCAGACTCCAGTTCAATGTGGTCCGGATTCACAGCTTTATGGATTCCGGCCAGTACCTGCTGTTCTTTCTCTTCGAACTCATCTTTATGTACAAAAATTGTCATTGTATCGATGCCGGAAGGCATATGCTCGATGGAAATACCGTTTTTATCAAACTCTTCCAGTACCTTGCGGCAGAATCCGATCTCGGAGTTCATCATTGCTTTTTCAATGGTCACGGCAGCAAATCCATCTGTCCCGGCAATTCCGGTAATGGTATATTTTGGCTGTCTGCAGGTACTCTCTACGATCAGTGTGCCCTTGTCCTGTGGAGCATTGGTGTTGCGGATATTGATCGGGATGCCGACTTTACGGACAGGGAAGATCGCATCCTCATGAAGTACAGTTGCCCCCATATAAGAAAGTTCACGAAGTTCACGGTAGGTGATCGTCTCGATGGATTTTGGATTTGTAACAATGCGTGGATCTGCGATCAGAAATCCGGATACATCGGTCCAGTTTTCATACAGGTCAGCCATAGCTGCACGGGCAACCAGAGAGCCTGTGATATCAGAACCGCCGCGGGAAAAAGTGACAATGGTTCCGTCTTCTTTCGCACCGTAGAATCCAGGGATGACAGCAAATTCTTCCCCTTCAAGACGAAGGGAGAGCAATTCGTTTGTTTTCTCGTCATCCAGACTGCCGTCTTCATGAAAGCGGATCACTTCAGCTGCATCGATAAAACAAAATCCCAGATAATTTGCCATAATGATACCATTTAAATATTCTCCCCGGGATGCAGCATAATCTCTTCCGATTTTTTTGCCAAAATTTTCACGGATCATATCGAATTCATGATCCAGTGAAAGTTCCAGATTCAGACCGTCGATGATCTCGTTATATCTTGCATGGATCTCATCCAGAAGGCTTGTGAATTTCTTTTCACGGATCGCAAGATTGTAGCAGCTGTAAAGCATATCTGTGACCTTTGTGTCGCTGGAACTGCGTTTTCCCGGAGCAGAAGGTACTACATAGCGTCTGGACTTGTCTGCCCGGATGATATCTCCTACTTTTTTGAATTGTTCGGCACTGGCGAGAGAACTTCCACCGAATTTTACTACTTTCTTCATCTTCTTTCCTCCAACTGTATATTATTTCAAATTAGATGCATAGATGTTTGTAAAACGCACGCTCTATCATTTCGCTTTCCTATTATACAGGGTATTTATAGGATTGTAAATCATAGATTTCAAAAAAACCGAGCGTACTCCGAAATGTTAAAAAGTAACATCAGCATATTGTGCCTGTGTCACGTTCTTTAAGTCATCCGGAGAAAGCTTCAGCTGCATTCCAAGCTTTCCGCCGCTGACGTAGATATAATCCAGCGTTTGGGCGTTCTCCTGAATGGTTGTCGGAAATGCTTTTTTCATACCGATCGCGGTACAGCCGCCCCGTACATACCCGGTCACAGTTGTGATCTCTCTGACAGGGAGCATTTCCACAGACTTTTCTCCTACTGCCCGTGCTGCTTTTTTCAGATCCAGCTCTGCTTCAATGGGGATGACAAACACATAATGGGAACCGCTCTTTCCGGTTGTGACCAAGGTTTTATACACCCGTTCATGAGGCAGCCCCAGTGTGTCGGCTGTACTGATCCCATCGGTAAAATTGTCACATTCATAAGTCTGGTATTCGTAAGAAATCTTGCTGCGGTCCAAAATGCGCATGGCGTTTGTTTTTAATTCTTTTTTACTCAACGTGTTCACTTCTTTCTGGTGATTTTTCGGCTTTGTCACGGACGCATTCGTGAAGCGGACGCCGTACTTTTTTACGGGTTACTTCTACTAACTGGAGTGCTGTGACATCCACAACGGACGTCTGAATCGGGTCTTCTCCAAGAAAACGACGGAATTGTTTTAACAGCTCCTGCATCATGTCCGGATCATCCATGTTGATAAAGTCAATCAGGATAATTCCGGAAATATTGCGCAGGCGGATCTGCCGTGCTGTTTCCTTTGCCGCTTCCAGATTGATCTTTAAATACGTTTCCGCACTTTTCTTTTTTGTCTTCGCAGAATATTTTCCGGAATTGACATCTACCACGGTCAGTGCTTCTGTCGGCTGAATGACAAGATAAGCGCCGTTTTTCAGCCAGACGTATTCTTTGAGTGCGCGTTCCACGGCAATGTCGGTACTGTAAAGTTTGGAAAGCGGCAGAAGCTGTTCCTCATAAAACTGAAGTTTGGAGAGATCTTCCGGCTGCTCTGCCTGCAAAAATCCGTGAATCTGCTGATACAGCTTGGGATCATCGGTAATGATTGCTGACAATCCGTCTGCGTATACATTTTTCAAATCTGTAATATAAGACGGAGGGGCCTCCTGCAGACAGGAAAAGCAAGTCCGAAACGGAGCAGTTTCTTTTAACTTGACACAGGCATTCTCCAGTTTCTGAATCTCCTCAAGTACCGTCTCAAAGGGAACGTCCTTTGCATTCGTACGAATGATCAGCCCGTAGTCCTCATTTTTGAGATGACTCAGTTTTTCTTTGTACGTATCCCGAAGAGAACGGGGAAGCTTCCCGGAAGTACCGATCCTGGTATTTCCGGTTGTCAGTACTGCATACCGCCCGGTAAAATTGATATTGCTGCTGACAGTCGGCGCTTTTGTCTTGACTGCTTCCCTGCTGATCTGAACGACCAGCTCGTCTCCGATACAAAGCGGTTTTTTCCCGATTTTATGGGTAAAGATCGCCTGAGGCGCCTGACCTAGGTCGTAGTAGCATTCTTTTCCCGGAGCGATCTCGATAAAAGCGGCTCCGATATTCGCCGCGATATTTTTTACTTTTCCGATGTAAATATCTCCGAGTACAGGTTGTCTGTGCTGATCAGAGTCCGGAAGACTGCAGTGGATCTCTGCGATTACATCATTTTCAAGAAGAAAAGTCCAGATCTTCCCTTCTTTTTTCAGCATTAAAATTTTTCGTACTGCCATTTATTATGATACCTCTCTTTTTTGTACTGTCCAAACACAGCAGGATTTATTCGATCACTGTGCCGAGAGATTCTAAGGTTACCAGATTTCGTGCGTTCTCATCCCCGGAATCAGCATACATTTCCAGACGGCACAGTGCAAATTTTAACTGTGTGGCATCTGCATCTAAAAACCGGCAGAATGCTTCCATGACAAGCCCCGGTTTTAAATTCTCCACACTTCCGGCAGCGAGCTGCATAAAAAGCTTGTGATCCTGCACTTCCATCCGGTAGATCAAAGGTTTGATGTCCACTTCTTTTTCGCTGCGTTTTGTCTGTTTTAAGATGCGGATCTCAGACTGCGCGAGAAAGGCATCCATCTGTGTTTCCCAGTCGTCCGGCAGTGTTCCCGGCACAAGATCAAGAAGATAGTCTGCTGCCGCGACAATCGCCATTCCGGTCATCTTCTTTTCCTCTGCGATCTGGCGGAAACTTAAAACTTCGATTCCCTCTACCATAACGGCATTTAAACGGGATACCGCTTCAGCACTGGAAATGGACTCTTTCAGTTCGATATCAAAATATTCTCCTTCGCTTGTAATCCCGATTCCCAGCGGATTTGCAAAGGACATGATCATATGAGGACTGTAGCCCCCGGTATAGGCGATCGGAATGTGCGCCCTGCGGATTGCCTTCTGGAAGAAGCGCATAACATCCAGATGTCCGATAAAGCGCAGTGCACCGTATTTTTTAAATTTAATTCTTGCCTTCAAAACAGACACCTCCTCCAAATTTTGCCGCACCACATCCGGAACACTGCATTCTGCAGTTTGGAGTAACCTGTGCGTTCATTGCTCTCTCCCATTCTTTTTTCAGGAAGTTTTTGGTCACGCCGATATCGATGAAATCCCATGGAAAAAGCTCATCCATGGAGCGTTCCCGCATGGTGTAAAACTCAATATCCACTCCGGTATTTGCAAATGCCTGCATCCATTTTTCATTGTCAAAGCTTTCGCTCCAGGAATCATACAGACATCCCAGACGGTATGCTTCTTCGATCACCTTTCCAACCTTGCGGTCCCCGCGGGCAAATACACCCTCCAGCACTGTGACATCTGCCTCGTGCCAGTTATATTTCAAACTTTTTTTGTTCAACTGCTGTAAGAATTCATGCTTTACAATCGTTGCACGGCGAATGTATTCTTCACTTGGAAACATCTGTGCCCACTGGAACGGGGTGAACGGTTTCGGAATGAAGAACGAAGAACTGGCCGTGATCTGACATTTTCCATTGCGCTGTTCTTTCGGAATTTCATAATATCTTCTGGCAACCTTTTCTGCCAGATGGGCAATGGCTTTCATGTCTTCTTCTGTTTCTGTCGGCAGCCCCAGCATAAAGTACAGTTTTACCTTGTTCCAGCCGCCTTCAAAGGCCTGTCCGGCTCCTTCTAAAATAATCTCTTCTGTCAGTCCTTTGTTGATCACATCACGCATTCTCTGGGAGCCGGCTTCCGGAGCAAAGGTAAGGCTGCTTTTTTTGATATCCTGTACTTTACTCATAACATCCAGCGAGAACGCGTCAATTCTGAGCGACGGAAGGGAAATATTGATTCCCTCTCCTTTAAATTCATCGATCAGGAAGGTGACGAGCTCTTTTAATTCGGAATAATCACTGGAGCTTAAGGAGCTTAAAGAAATCTCTTCGTGTCCGGTGCTTTCCAGCATTGCTTTGGCGTATTGCTTCAAGCGCTCCACATTGCGCTCTCTGGTCGGACGATACAGCATGCCTGCCTGACAGAAACGGCATCCGCGGATACATCCTCTCTGAATTTCCAAAACGACACGGTCCTGTGTTGCTTTGATGAAAGGAACGACAGGGGCCTGTGGATACGGTGCTTCGGTTACGTCCAGTACCATTTGTTTTTTGATCACAGATGGTGCATGCTCGTTGTTCGGTGCAAAGGAAGCAAGCGTTCCGTCTTCATGGTATGTGGCATCGTAAAACATCGGCACATACAATCCTTCGATCTGTGCGGCGCGTTCCAAAAATTCGATACGGCTCTTTCCTGCTGCCCGATACTCTTTATAGGCATCCAGCAGTTCGTCGTAGACAGTCTCCCCTTCTCCGATATAGAAAATATCAAAAAATTCTGCCAGTGGTTCCGGATTATACGTACATGGACCTCCTCCGATAACGATTGGATCTGCCTCACCACGGTCACGACTGTGGTGAGGAATCCGGCTTAAATCCAGAATCTGCAGAATGTTGGTGTAGCACATTTCGTACTGGATCGTGATTCCAAGAAAATCAAAATCACGGATCGGATCCTGAGATTCCAGTGCAAATAGCGGAATCTGTTCTTCTTTCATGATCTTGTGCAGATCCAGCCACGGAGAATAGACCCGTTCACACCAGACATCTTCTCTTTGGTTGAACATATCATATAAAATCTGGATTCCGAGATGTGACATTCCAATCTCATAGACGTCCGGAAAACACATAGCGAACCTAATATCCACTTTTTTCGGGTCTTTCATGACACTATTGACTTCATTCCCGATATACCGGGCGGGTTTCTCGATTTTTAGTAATATTTCATCATTTAATGCAAGTTTTCTCATATATTTCCTTTCTGTTTTTATATATATTTCACAAATTCTTTCGAACCTGCTTTTGACTTTTCAAGGTGAAAAATCGATATTTTTTATGTTGTTTTTCGTATGTAAATTTTACTGATTTTATGTGTTTTTCGCTCAAAAATCCGGTTTGGTCATTTTTCTCATATTTCCCTTACTATTTATCACTGGAAAACACCATGCATAATTATACAACACGATACAACATTACAGAAGCATCTGCTATGTGATTGACTCATCCAATCTACACCATTATATACATTTTAGGGAAGAACTTCAAGCAAATATCTTTCGTCAAGCGGAATCAATTGTGCGGCGTTATTCTTAGGCAAAACCTCTAGAGCAAAGGCGATTATTTCGCAGTCGGCATTGTATACAACTCTTTCCGTATTAACATATATTTCTTGGGTAAAATCGGCTGAATAATGCCCTAAGCTTGCAGCAATAGCCTTCATGCTTATTTCAAATTCCGCCAGAATTGTTGCGTATGTATTGCGTAGTTTTCTCCAAGGTATTTTTGTAAAACCACATTTTTCCATTAACCTTGTATATGCCTTCTGAGCAAAACCCCGATGGTATGGTTTGCCATCGTCCTGACAACACAGATATCCATAGTCATGAAAATCTGGGATATTTGCACGTAATTCTTCATATTTTTGTCTTTGAAGTATAATTTCATCAATAACAAAGTCAGCCAGCGGGGTTCCTCGGACACTGTTTCTGGTTTTTGTCCGTAGTTCCTGGGTAAGAAGTTTACCATCTTCCAATCCTTCGTTTTTTGTGCTTCTTCCTAACTGACGTTCAATATAAATTTCATGATTACCGAAATCAATATCTTCGTATTTTATTGCAATAATTTCTGATATGCGTAAGCCGGCTGTCAGTGCTAATAATAATGCTATAAAAATTTTAGGTTCTTCTTGTTTGCATAGGTATAACATTATTGTAACCTGCTGAAGTGTATATACTGCCGGTAAAACTGGAGGTTGATCAACATGTTCTGCCTTCTTATTATTCTCTATTTCACATTTTTTCTCTGTTTTTCGTTTTACTTTTATTGCAGATTTTACAGGATTCAAATAGATAATATGATTTTCCAATGCGTATTGAAATGATCCACCAATAACGCCATATGCACTTCTCAATATGGAGTCGTAGGGGATGCTATCGAGCGCTGCAATCAAATCATCTCTTTGTATAGCTGTGATTTTTTTATCCCCCCAGACTACCAGAAAATAATTATATATGATATTCCGATATGCCGTATAGGTGTTATAAGCAATATCAGCTTCATCAATCATATAATAGTAAAGCCAATAATCAAAAAATTCTCTGGCTGTATATTCAAATGGCACAAATGTTTTTTCGTGAAGTTGTTTGATTGTATTTTCTCTTGCTTTTATCGCTTCTGTTTTAGAAACAAATCCCCCTCTTTGCATTGGACAAACTTTTCCCGATTCAAAAACAATTTCAAAACGAAAACAGTATTTTTTCCGAGCTTTGACATAAGTTACACTATCACTGAATTTCCATGAAATAATTTTACCGTAGAAGAAAGTTTCACTGACCGGAGGCTTTATGATAGGTTTTACATGCATACTATCCCTCCTTTGCTGCGAACTTTGACTGCACCAATTGCCGGATCCATTACAGAATCAATAGTTTTTGCTATTTCTTTCTTCGCTTCCATGATTCCACAATAGATTTCAAATGTTGTAGCTACACTTTTATGTCCCATTAATTTTGATATCTTTTCCAATGAAACACTCTGCTCAATCAGTATCGTAGCAAACATATGACGAAGCCCATGCATTGTAATGTGTGGAAGTCCATTGCGTTTGCAAATTCTTTTTATTGCTTCAGTGTAAGTTCCATCTGACTTTATATTTCCCTTTACTCCAAGGCAGATATATTCAGCCCATTCATGATTTTCTGTAAGTTTGAGAATTTCTTCATTTTCCTTTTTCCTTATTTCCAATTCATCAAAAATAAAAGCTGAAATGATCAATGTTCGATAGCTGCTATAAGATTTTGGCGGTTTTGTGGATAATCTTTGGGTAGCGATTTTGAATGTACGATCCTCTTCAATAACTACATCGTAATCACGTGTTATTTGCCGATTTATGGATACTGTGTGTTGCAAAAAATCAAAATCTTTGTATTTCAATCCCATTATTTCCCCTTTTCTAAGACCGCAAAACAGTGCTAACAACACCTCTAAATAGATAGAATGGTATTCCTTTGCTGCAGCAAGAAAGATTTTAACTTGTTCCTTGGTTAGAATCGTAATTTTAGGGGAATTCCAATATCGTTTTTTAACTCCTGGTAGTGGATCATTTTTTAAATATCCGTCATTTAATGCATCAGTTAATGCCAAATGAATGACTTTATAAGCCATGGCAGCAGAGCATTTTGAATATCCATCACATTCATCAATCAGGTCGTCTAAAAACTTCGTGGTAACCATGCCTAATAAAACATCTCGTTTTACTTTAGGTAAAATGATTTGATAGATGGTCCATGAATAGCCAACTTTGGCAGAACTATCACTATATGGCAAATATAAGTTTTTCATCCAAAAATCCAGATATTCCGTAAAAGTATATTGAATATTGGTTAGTCTTTTTATTCGCTCTATATCTTTTTGAAACTTCTCATTGAAGAAAAAATAACTTTGTTCAGCCTGCTCTTTGTCGGAAAAACCGCTTTTTATTCCATATTCTATTGTATAAGTATAAAGATTGATTTCTTTTATAATATGATTCCATGTATTATTTTCATAAAACACAACCTCTTTTCCTATAATATCGTTGTTCATATATAAGCCTCCTCATGTGATGACTTAAATACCTCAATGAAACCTTATCAAAATGATAAAATTTACGTCAACAGAAACGTATGTCCGGCTAAAGATCATTCTGTCTCTCCGTTCAACCAATTATCAAAAGGTACTTTAGGAACTCTATATAGATTTCCTATTTTCAAGACTTTAAAAGGATGCTGCATTTTATAGGTTTCTCTAATCAGTTCATATGCGGCACTTCTGCTGATTCCCAAAATATTTTGTATTTCTTCTACCTCATAGACTTTTTTTACTGTTTTATTTTCCACTTGTCCTCCTTTCCAAGTTTCTCGTTTTATATTTTTTATCAAAAGGAGTCTTATACTATAATTTCTCGTAAGCCCATTTTGTGTTATAGAGACAAAAAATCTATTACCGGACATACAAAAACAACTATTTACCCGAAGTTGTTTCTAACAAATAAAAAGTTCTTTATTTCCTTTTTTCTGTAAATAAATAATAAAAAAACGGTCCAGCAATTTGCCAGACCGATCATTTTACATCAAATTTACTACAACAAACCTTTCCATATTTACCTCTTCTTTCTACTACAAAATATCCGCCTGTCAGAATAATGCCTAAAAGGTATCTCTATTTAAGACCTTTTAATATAAACATGTATCCAAATACTGTTTCACCACATTCAATCCAGCCTGGTTTTCAGACGGTATTTTACTTTCCTCTTCCAGCCATTCAAGAAACACTCTTCTTTCTTCTTCATATTCCCACACAACACCCCTAAGTCTTCGGATTTCCTGTTGGCAGGAAAATATTCTTTCTTCATCTGTCATATCAAACTTCTCCTATTCTCTTTTTTTGTAATGAAAGTAATAACCCTAATCCATTTTGCAAATCCAATTCTCTTCAGTAGCTATTTCGTTTGCTTTCAGTTGATGTTCCACCTTTGGTCCAGCAAGTAACAACATTCTGAACAATTCCGGAAGATGCTCTTTTCCCAGCTTTTCCTCAAACTGCTGTATCCACTGCTCCTGAATTTCATTTGAAATACTTATCTTCCGGCAGTCAAATCCATAACCTTCTGGTGCTGTTGTCTGCAATTCATCTGCCACTTTTTCATAAAAGATTGTCAAACTCATCGTTTCAATGAAAGAATCTACGGTTTCCTGTGTTATTTCTTTTACCGTTTTCATTTGTAATCTCCTCCTATCAGATTAACAAGGTCCTCCTGCTGCACCATGAAAAGCTCCTACCGGGTATTTCCATTTGTCTTTCACATAAACAGACTCGACTGGAAACTCACCCGTAAGCAAACTTTGAATTGCCTCTTTATCGCCATGATATACACATGAGTCCGCACTACCGATATAGGTTTCCAAATCACAATGGTTATCCAGCGTAAATCCAAGAACTTTTTCATCCTGGCATAAAAGAGCATATTCTTTCGGATACAGTTCCCTGATTCCAGCAAATAATTGGGGCGTAGAGAAAATACACATTGCACAACTACAGCGGTTCCAACCAGCCCGATAACAAGGATGTGGGTTTACTTTATGCCGCTTCAGCACTTCCCAGATATCCTTTTCACTATAATCAATAACCGGACGCCATTGGTGTACAGTACGGTGATGTTTCGAAACTGCATTGGTACGGTGAATTTCTATTTCATTATATTTGCTTCTCCCTACGGATTCACCACGTCTTTCACCCGATACAATTAATAATTTTATATCCATTCGTGTCTTTGTTAAATTAGCGGCCACACTGTTCATGTTTCGCAAAACGGTATCCGCTACCATGATTTTTAGATAAGCAGAACACCAGCGCCGGCTCAAATCTCCACTTTTCATTGGAAATTTCATTCGATAACCGAATTCCGCCAGTTTATTTTCCATTTCTGATATTGCTGCCACTTTTAACTTTTGACATTCCATATACTTTTTTGACGGAGGACATTGATAAATTTCCCCTGTCTCTGGATCTACATATTCAATTAATTCCGACGCCCCAATACGATACAACTCTCCGAAAAATCCGTTTTTCCTCCAGGATACCCGAAGCGGGATCTGTTCTGCTTCGGCAAATGAACGTATATAATTTGCAGTACATCTCCAATCCATAGTTCGTGAGGGGTGTCCACCGTCTATATCATGATGCCAAAACTCGATTTTGGATTTGGGTACGCCTAACTCCAATAGTTTGTAATAACAGGCAATGCTGTCCTTACCGCCGGATATTAAAACTATAACCAAATCATACATTTCCAAAGGCAATAATTCTTCAAGATACATTTTTTTCATATACTCTGTGTCTTTCCTTCCAGAAACTCGTGGGTGAATTCTTTTACCAGTTCCATATATCGGAATATCCGATTTTCCATATATAACTGGAGTCTCTTTGGTACAATCTGCATCCCGAATGAAATCCGGCTGGAACAGAGCAAGCTGACCGTTTGACTGCTGAAAATATCCTTCCTTTTTCTTCAATACTATCCACCTCATTTTTAAATCCTATTTCAAACATTCTTTTTCTACCAAAAGCGCTGTTTTCCTTTCACCTGAAAAATATGATTTCCCATTGTAGATCCAAGTACTCCCACGCGGCGCAGTCATTGAACCGGTAATCTTTCTCCAGCCTGAAGGCATTGCTGTATATAGTTCTACATCTGTTCTTATTGCAAACTCTATAATCCTGTCAAATTCTTCCATACTTTTCTCCCTTACATTTTCACATTTGCTACTTTGTGTAAAAAGGAAAGAATTTTATCTTTCCTTTTTACACCTCATCATATTTCCGTAGCTTTATGTATGCTGACAGTTTTTCTTATATCCTTTTAGGTACAGGTTATAATCATTCTCTCTTGTTATAAATCTAATCCAGTAGTCTGCTGCGTGGCCATTCATAAAAAAATTATACTCATTTTCACCTACATGCGAAGATGGATGTCCCTTACAAAATTCTCTTAATATTTCCAGATTATAAAACTGCGTCACCAGACAACGATAAATATCCTGTGATTCTCGGTTAAATGCTTTCGTCCAAAGCTCACCTCTACAGGGAAAATAGTTTTCATGCCATCCGTCTCCATTCCAGTATGCACGAATATGTCCTATTTGGGCATCTGGATGTTGCCCTGACTGTAAAGAATCCGGTGCTTCTGAACAATGCTCGAACACATCAAGAAAATTGCAGGTTTCCATCAACTCAAACACCATACTTTCTTTTTTACTCATATAACCCCTTCTTTCTATGCGGCATTGTCTTCCGTCATTTGTGTATCACATTCCGGATAACAGTATAGTTTCCCATTTTCCGTAATATGTTCACAAAGTTCTTTGTTACCAACCATGTTCCATAGCACATTATCTAAAATGCCTTTTAGAATCATATCCTCATTGTTTTTGGGAAAAGAAGTATTATATCTTGTTTCTAATTCTTTATAGAACCTGTCATACGCAACCACACCGGTTTCAGAATTTTGAATAAGCTCATGAATTACCTGTTGCATATTTTTTCTTTCCGACCATAATTCAAGAAGATGTTCTTTTCCTGTCATATCTATATTATTATTCATAGTCCTCCTTTCCAGCTTATGCTGCCTGTTGAAGAGTATCCGGCATTTCCATAAGATCTGCTTCCAAAACGTCTGCCAGATATTTTCCTTGAAATAATCCGCCATTAATTTTGACTTTCTTTTTACGCATTTCTGCATAGGATTCCATTCGGAGCTGCCGACTTCGGTTCGCAAGCTCTCTGTCATTTTCAGTAATCCTTTTCTGAATTTCCAGCTGCCACTCTCTTAAAAAAGCTGAAGCTGCTTCAATATCTTTATTCTGTCGGTCATATTCTGTCCGTTTCTGCCGAATGACTCCGCCTGGTTCTACTTCCAGGGTATAGTACGGCGTGTCAGGCTGTTTCGTATTTCTTAAAAACAAAATATAAGTTTCCTGCTCATTGATACGTTCCAGATATTCTGTTTTCTTATCAATACAATGATGAAGTGCCTGTCCCTCTTTTAAAATATCTTCAATACACCGAGGTGCTAAAATAGTAAAAGTTTCGTCGCTGTATTCGTATTTCTCCCTCAAACCAGAAAGTACACTATTTATATTCGGATATTTATCAGCCAGTTCTCCTGCTGTTACAGATAACTGATTATCCTCAATATATTTGATTAGATCATTGTGTCGTTTATATAGTTTCGTTGCCCGATAAACAATCTCATCATTGATATTCATTTTTACACGTTTTGCCATAGAAATATAGTCTTTCCATGTTGTGAGAACTTGAGAAATACTGTCTTTTCTTTTTCCCTTCTGACGAATGAGATAATTTCTGATCTGAACATAACTCATTTTCGTATGAATAAAGTTTAACTCATTGGGTTCTATGTGATTTTCCATATACCAAAAAATCAATTCATCATCCAGATAATGTGGTGAGCGATTTTCTTCCTGAAGCCACGTAAGATATTTCATATCTCCATCATTCTTTCGAAGACGCTTCAATGCATCTTTGCTGATTCCAAGCCGCAAATGCAAAGCACCATGATCTTGAAAAGAAGATATTTTCAGTGGATTTTCCAGAACTTCATAAGATAGCGTTTTTAGTTTTGCCTTAACCAGTTGCTCCAATATGGGTGCTTTTCTTAATGAGCGCAAATAATCTCGTGGCTGAAAATAACTTTTCCCCTTTAATATTTCAGGAAGACCGGTCATTTTTAGTTCCTTTTTAGAGAGATCCGGAATTGTCCTTGCATATACGGCTCCAGAACTATTATCTACATAACTATAATAATAGTACCAATAGTTGTTACTGTGAGTTTCTCCACGTATCCAACGATTACCACGATGCTTATAATCTCCAAAATAAAAAGGTGTTTCTTTAAAATCCATGTCATATAGATAGCGATTTTTTTCAGAACAGATTGCTACTGGATTTTGATAACTATTTTTTCCTATAGCCATGCGTACCGAAAATTCCCTTATAATAAAACCTGGATAGCAGCGTTGAAGTAAATACGCCGTTTCTTGTTTTGTCCAAATCGGTCCGAATTTTCCGATAGATTTAAACTGCACCTTCTGACCACAATTCGGACAGACACCTTTTTCGTTATATTTTGGTTTTTCTATCACAACCTTTTTGCCACAACAAGTGCAATAGCCATCTGTCGGACCGCTTCTCTTATACTGATAAAATATATAATGTTCCGAGATTGCCTTGCGGAGAACCCATTTTTCCCAGTCTTTTGGAAGGCTGCGCACAGGTTTTAACATCCTATCCCATTCATCTGTTATACGTTTGTATTGCTTATCCCGGTGTTTTTCTAAAACAGATGATTGATAGTCGCATATTGCCAAAAGATTACCACGTTCTATCTTCAAGTACTTTTGGATTTTTATCCCATCCTTTTCAGAGATATAGTGTTGAGAAGAATAGTACGAGAAATCTGTATCCAGATTGTTTAACATCGCTGTTCTCCATTTGCCTATCTCAGTTTCAAATGATATATATTCTTCAGACTTTCTATTAAAATAAACAACATACGTTGGATATTTTGAACCCGAGCGTACAAATTCAGTTTTAAAAATAGAAAGGATCAAGTACCCTTTTTCAACTTTTGCCTTTATATAGCTGTTATATTTATATGCTTTTCTTTTTCCCCATAGTTTTTGGCTAACAATGGGAACATCCTTTTCAATCTCCTCCTTCAACTGTTTTGTTAATTTAGGTGGAGTAAGAGTTACTAAAAATTTTTTCTTCATGCACAAATCGCCTCCTGATGATTTTCGATTCCTTTTACCGTATAGCGGATTCCCGGATAACACTTTTTCCCGTCTATCTTTAAAAATGCCACTTCTTCTATTGCAGAACAATTATCCTCTTCTTTCAAAAGAATAAGAATATCTCCTAACTGTCCATGTGCATTCGGATTTTTTCCTCGAACAACAGCAAAACCGTTATGGGCTTCTGCATATTCTTTTTTTACATACCCATTCCAAGTACGTTCCGGATGTTCTACCATGTAAATAAGTGCCTCAAACAATAATTGTTCTAAAGTCAGTCGTTTTAGCAGATATATCTCCGTACAGGATATTTTACTGTCAAATTCATCTTCATCAAGATCACCTGCGGCTTCTACTTCATAATAAACGGAATTTCTCCAGTTTCTATAATAACTCAGACAATCTAGCGGATTTTCTGCACAATGAAATCCATTCTCTCCGCAATTCGCTTTATCCGTTTTATTCCATGCATTCTCTTTAAATTTGTATCCTAAACAAGACAGATCCTTATGAAATCCCTTATATGCTTTCATCTGTACATTCCTTTCTATTCATTATCCAGCTGCATCATATCAAACATAGAAAGCTGGATATTCTCTTCTTTTTTCTTTTTAGCTGGTGCCGGAGCTGAATTCTTTGCAGGAATTGTAGGTGACGTTTTCACAGAAGTCTTTTTCTTTCCGTTCTGTTGTACGCTTTTCTTTTGCTTAGAGATTCTTTTCTTCTGTTCTTTTTCTTTTTTATCTGCTTCCTGTTTAGCATCATCCAACGCATAATAATCTTCAGCCCATTGATATACCTGAATTTCAGAAATTCCAAGCGCTACATTTTGCTGCCTTCCTGTTACAGGCTGTTTCCCATTAACTCTCTTTTCATGCTCCTTCTGTGCTATACTGTAAGCCTGTTCCATAATATAATTCATACATTTTTGAATGGTTTTATGCTTCTGAAGCACTTGCATACTAAACGCCGGATTTTCTTCTGCTTTTTGAATTAGATAACGGGAAACGATATCTGTAAACATCTGATCATTTAGAAGCCACATTTCTTCTCTTAGTTTCTCGACGGCAGAAGAATATTCCTTTTCTTCCAATGGTATCTCTGCAAGTTGAGCTCTTTTTCCTGAAATAAAATCCTGTATATGATCTTCCGGAACCAGCCATTTGGCTGCGAGTGACTTTAATTCCGAAAAATTTTGCGAAAGCCTTAAGTGAACAGCCATTGCGTTTAATTCCTCTGTATTATGAATCATTTTTTCAAACAATATAAAATCCTCCTTTATAAAAACGGAGAGCCGAAAGACTCTCCATTTAGATATCAGGCTGCTGCATCATTTTGCATTGCCTCTTCCATTTCTTTTTCTACTTCTTTTGCAATTCTTCTTCGTTCTTTATCGTCTTCCTCCAAAAGTCCAATTAACTCAATCAAAACACGAACGCACCATGCATTTGCATTCCATTTTTCAGAAAGAATACGTGTTTCTTCTACTACAGCTTCCCAGTCTTTTCCTTCTAATTCGCGGTCCCGATATTTTTTATAAATTTCATAGCATTCTTTCATCACTTTTGGAACCGGAATTGATGTCGCTGCATCCAAATTTGCAAGAAGTCCGATTAACATTCTATGGTTCTCATACTTCTTACAGATTTCTTGAATTCCTATCTGGGATGTTCCTCGATAAAGTGCCATAAAATCATTGAAAATTGCCGCTATCTTTTTTTGATCTGTCATTCGTTTCCTCCTTCCTAAGATGCTTCAAGGTCGTAGATGCTTAATTGTCCTTGAATTTGATAATCGTCCTCTTTTTTTATTACTTCCTTTTCAGGTGTTTTTGTTATTTTGAATGGGATAGATCGAACTCTTTTTGCACTCTCCTGGATTTGTTCCCATAACATTCCAGGTGTTCCCAATTCACGCATCACAACCAGATTATCTTCATCAACTGCATTTAAAAGACTTTGGACTTTACCATATACCTCTGTAACTCCTGTCTCACTTCTCTGCTTTTTATTCAGATAAGAGATTTTTGTCATTAGGTATCGGTAATCATCTGAAGCAAAATAAACTTCCGCCGCTTTCTGTGCCTGTGTCCGAATTGTTTCAGCCTGTGCCATATATTCTTCTGGCATTTTCTCTGGGACTGCATAAGACAGTTCGCTTCCAAGGTTTTCCAGATGGCTTTTTACATGCAAGATTTCCTGTCGATATCTATTCAAAATAATCCCATCCGTACACATACTTTCTGCATCTCCATAGGTATAAACCTTTTCCCATGCATACAATAGTATTTTTATTTTCTCTTCCGAGATTTTCAAAGAACAGGAATCTATCTCTGCTCCTCTCTCTTCTTTCTTTGCAGGCATACATCCACCTCCTGCTATCTTCTATGTTTCCTCTTTTTTTCCTTTTTCTCTTTCTATCCGTCTCCGTACGGTAGAAGGATAGCAATGAAAAGCATTTGATATTTCTTCCAACGTATAACCGGCTTTTCTAAGTCGATACATCATTTCACCTACTTCGTCATCCGTCATCTTGTCAGTGTTTTCTATCCGTACTTTCTTTTTTAGGATTTTCTGGCAGAGTGGATAATCCGGGCCATACTTATACATCAGAATAGATTCATATACATCAAGATTACAAAGGATTGCAATCAACAAACAATAGTAACCACTGTCTTCATCCCAGTTTGCCATTCCTGCACCTCCCTACATATAACTCAGCCGATATAAGCCCCTGTGATTTGTAAGAAATACATTTCGGTGCTCGTAGATGGTGGCCCGGATACGTTCCTTATAATGCTTGTTCTTTGCTGATTTAGGATGTTCCTTTAACTCTTCATAAAGCTGAGACAAAGACAGGATTCCACCGGATTCTTCCATGACTGCACAGATAAGATGAAACCAGGTAAGAGCTTTGGAGACCTGTGTACGAAGACAAAAAATGCCGCCCTTTCGAAAAGAATATGGTATCTGAAACACATTTTCTTTCTGAAACAGCAGCAAATGTTCTGTCACAATCGGAATAAACGGACGCCGACTATGATAGATCTGTCCATTGGATGAACATCCAAACTGAGCTTTTACAATCCATGATTTCATTGTGCCTATTGTCATGACATCATTAGCAATCGAATGAAATTCGCCCTTTTGACGGATATCACCGACTAAAAGAGCTAATGCACCTCCCGACCGCAGACTGAAAAACATTTTTTTAATCACAAGATTGAGCTTTTCAATAAAATCTTCATAGTTTTCGCATCGGCTCAGGTCATCTGCATGGGGCTTTCCCCACATATTACCGGAATATCGTATGATGGAATGATATGGGGGATGTAAAAATATAAGATCTGCACTGTCTTTTACATCATCCTTTAAAGCGTTCCATCCACCAACCCCACAGGTTAATTCAGGATTCAGATCATATTGTACGCATTGTATCCCTAAATTTGATGCAACGTCACCACTGGTTCCTGAACCGCACATAGGATCTAGTAATAGAAAGTCCTCTCTTCTGCGATGCGTCTGGCATTCTCTGACATATCGGATAATCTGACGGACAATTTCCGGAGAACAATTTCCTCTCCAGTGGTTGTTCCCACCATTGCCTCTTTCCGGATATGCCATAAAAGAAGTAAGATTACGTCCTGCACAATGTGTCAGATCCCACACACCTAATGTCTGTATAATCTTTTTCCAATTTGCCCCAAATTCGTTCTCTAACAGTCGTGCTGCTCTTTCTAATTCTTTTTCATACACTTCATCTCACTTCCCTTTCTTACCATTACTTCCATAAGGTACTGTTCCGGTATCGTCCGTAATGCAACGCCGGAAAATTCATTGCCTATTCTTTTTAGCTCTTTCTTACTGCCTTTTCGTATATGATTCAAAAGACCAAAAGCTTTTCCTCCACATTCTGCAATATACAAATGCTTTTCTTTATCCAGCCTAAAGTCGATTTTTGAACCATTTACAATGTCGTACTGACCTGCCATTAAAACTGTCATTTTCAATTTTTTGCTCACACTGTAACTCCTATCACTCAAACATTGGATAACTGGTAAGTATCCGAAATCCCCAATCTGCTTGTGGATCTTTCACCAGAACCAGACATGCTTTTCTTAAATTTTCATTTAAACGTTCTTCACCTTTTCGAAAACCATATCCAATCGTCTGAGGGAAATGACCGATTAACGAGATACAGTCACTACTGCTGCTTTTCAGCCAAAAAACAATCTCTGAATCATAAAATTTATGCATCAGACCACTTGTTACTGCTGCTGCAACTTTTATATCCCAATAAGAAGTTGCATAACGGATATCCTCTTTTGTCAGTCGGGACTTTAATACCATGAGCTGGATATCTGTGTGCCGGCGAAGTGTATGACCGCCAAACAAACCTACTTTGTCGAGGTTTTCTCTTATTGTCTGCAATGTACTTTCAATCAGATCATCTGGAATATCGGTAAATAAATCCACCATATGTCCTCCTTTCATTTACGGATATGCAGATACCGATATCTCAGCGGATATCAGTACATAAAATAAGAAGGAAATAAATGCCTTCCTTCTGTAAAAAATGCAAAATATATCTGTTATCCGCGTTCCTAATGCTCTGGTTTCTTTATTCGGATTAGCAAATCCTCCTTTCTTCGTTTTTGCTGAAAATTTCCAAAACGCAAAAAAGACACCAAAAACCCATTTCTGAATTTTTGATGTCTTTCTTATAACCTATCAGGCGATGCCTTAAATTTAACTTCCGGTATTCCCCGGAACAAATCAACTGACTGCATTTGGTATTCTCATGCACAAAATTCTAATCCACTTATAATGTAGCACAATATACAGTATTCGTCAACGATATTTTATCTATATATAGTTTTGAGACATATTGCACTCTGCCTCTTATAATGCAATTATTTTATCTCTATGTCCATTGCCTGTGCAAATTGTTTTACTCCATCTGGATCTAATTCGGCAAGCCGCTTTAAATCAAAAGCTACCTTGCGGTATGTACAGAATCCGGATCTTGCGGAATCAGGCATTACAGTTCCAAGCTTATGCTTCTTAATAAATTTGAGTTTACTGTCTGAAAAATCGTGCGTGATATACGCTTCATTTTCTTCCAACACATATCCAGGAATGTTTTTTGTAAGATCAGAAAATGTTTCCCAGTTGCCATCTTCTCTACACAGCATTTCGATATATAATCCACCATACAGATATTTTCCCACATGAAGTGCAATCTCTACGTTTCCATACTCCCATTCATATTCTAAAAACTGTTTCGTATCCATATAATTCCTCCTGATATTATAATGTATTTTGTCTTAAAAATTCTACAGGCAGCAGAAACATTCCTTTTTCATAACTGCCTTCATTATTTATGGTTGCCATACCTCCCAAACTATCCAGATATTGTTTCCCATTTTTGGAAGCAGAAATATACATATGGTACTGCGCCCGGACCAAACCTGATGTTTCAGGAACTAACGCTTTGTAATCATTGCTTAAAATAAGCTGTGCTGACATTTTTTTTGCTTTCTGTTTCAACATCCGCAATACAAATTGTACAATTTCTCTTTCTTTTTCTTCTGAAATTCCTTTGAAATAAGGACGTTCCAAAAATAAAGTCAGTTGTTCTGTTTGGTCTATCTGCTTCGATGCACTTTCCTGTTCTTCCTTTGTAATATCCACAAACTGCAAATGATTATTCTGGCTTTTGCGATTACTTAATGTCCCCTTTGTCAATCGGATGAATGCCCGGAAAACAAGCTGCCCGTTTAATGCAAAATACAACACTTTCTTATTTGCATCAAAAGCAGACAACAAACATTCTTTATATCTTCCATTTCGATAAGAAAGACAGGTGCGGCCTACTAACTCCCCAATCTGCATTACGGGCAGCAGCCGATCTTCTTCCCAAAGCTGTGCATTTCCCTCTTTCATGGACAGGTTCTTCTTCCATATCTCTTCGATTTCATCTGGAACTTTCAAAGAAATCTCCCGTTCCAAATCGCCTTTATGATATTTGACATCATAAAATCTGCCGGCAATTTCAGCCATACAAAGCCGTCTTATCTTTTCTGCATCTTCATCTGAATCGCGTAAGAATAAACTGATAATCTCCGCACCGCCTTGATATAAAAATTCCCGAACACCTTTCTGATTTTCATGTATAAAAGAGGGTTCTATTTTTAGCTGTCGGCACAAAGTGTTCCATGTAGTATCAATCTCTGTTATCTGTTTGATTACACTTTCAAAATCCGGATATTCATTCACTTTCTCCTGATTCTTCAGTAAAAACAGTAGATGCTGCTCGGTTCGGACTCCTGGGATAAAGCGTTCCAATTCATTCCATACTGCAAGCACTTTGACTGCACAGTTCCATGACAGATTTTCTATATGCCCCAACTCCTTATGAATCCACTGCGATAATGGCTTCTGCCTCAAATTTTCTGCTATGCTTATCAAGGATTCTTCGCTGATATTATCCGGTATACATTCTTTTCCTGCCAATTCTCGGATTGTTTTCATCCGTTCATCATACTTTAGGGGATAAAGCTGATGATATAAATATACATACTGTTTTCCCACAGTTACAAACAGCTTCAGCTCTGCAAAGGTATAGTCTTTTCTCGTTAGACACTTCCTTATTTCTTTTGACAAACATCCTAAACCACAGGCTTCCTGCAAATTTTTCCCATTCAGCGTATTTAGATTCAAGTATGTTGTGTAAACCTCTTTATCCATTAAAAGTGAATATCTTGGCAATTTCAAAAAAAGAGAAAAATACTCTTTTACAACTGACAAGAAATGTTTTTTCCTATGTGTAAGCGCATAAATTAACATGTCCTGCTTTTGACTGCTCACATTTTCTAAATTCAGTTCTGCAAGAAAATCACCATATAGGAAATTCAAATAAAATGTTCGGTTTTTCACCATCCTGACAAGTGCATCTTCCGTTGCAGATGGAAGATTTCGTTTTAACTGCTTTAAATCATATACCAACATATCATTTTCCAACCATTGTTCGATGAAACCATCCTGACACTTTTGGGGAAAATACGGCAATACACTTTTTATATCTTTCAATATAGAACCTGCATTCCTGCTGATTTCCTTTATCTGCTCCTGATGTATTCGGCAATCATATATTGGACTGGATGCACAGATATTCAGAATTTCTTTTACTTCCGGCTCTTCAAAATACTTCCATACCGTCCTGTCAGAAATCACTTCATTTATCAGACCTGATCTGAAAAAGGGTTCTATTAACAGCAGACGCTCCGTATTTGAAAGCTCAGATAATGTAAAATCTGCATAGCTGCTTAGTTTTGATATTCCATCCATCAAATCTAGGAGCTGTCTACTATCAAATCCACACTTAGAATAATATTTCAGATATTCATATTTCCATTGATTAAAAATGCGTTCATCCGTCAACACCTCATAGAGCTCTTCATACTTAAAATTTACCGATAAGACATCCTCTCCTGCGTGTGCAAGCATCGAATTGATTGAATTGATACTTATTTTTTCTTCGCACTCCAGCCGGATCAAATCAGGTAAAAACTTTGGATCTTTTATTAGATAAGCAACCGCACTTTCTTGTAACATAAGTATTATTTTGCTGGCATCCATCTGATTGATTTGTTCCGATAGACGCAGGAGATCTTCTTCTTTTTGGGTCTTCAAAAAATCATAGGATACTTTCGCTTGTGTCATTCCCTGATACAAACGTAAATTGTTCTGTATTGTATCAAGCAGCTTCATGTTGCAGTCCCTCCTTTTCTAATTCAACATTTTGAATGATTAACTTTAATTCGCCCAATTCTAAAACGCTCTCTTTTAAAAGAATTTGTAATACTTCTAACAGTTCTTGTATTTCCTCCTTCCTAAAACACTTTTTCTGTTCTCTTGCAAAGAAAGCACATATAAATTTTTTCGTAATATATCGACGTTCTTTTGTTTCCTCAGATGAATAATAATGTCCCGATAGATATTTTTGAAGCATATGAAATAATTGGTCAGTATCATTCTTTTTTGCAATCAGGCTGGTAAAATCTTTTCGTATTGCTTCCCGTTTTTTTAGTTTTTTGTATTCCTGATGACGCAGTTCCCTTTTTTTGTTTTCTTCTTCCAGTTCATGTAATTCCTGTTCTGTGAGATAGATTTGTCTAAGACAAATTACATCTGTTTTTGATGTGATGAGAGGTTGCAAATAAAAAAAGATTTTTTTAGCCTCTTCTTTAGGAAACCACAGGAAATTGTTGGAATCCTGCAAGAACTGTGCCAGGAAATCAACATAAGACTCTGTATAGTCATGAAAAATATACTGTTCCAATATCCGAAATAACTCTTGATGTTCTTCCACACTTAAAAAGGGACGTATGAAATCTAAGGATTGGAAGGATAATTTTTTCTGAGACCATCTCGCCTGAATCCCTATGCTATCCCATAAAATTTTTTCAATTTCAAACATGCTGGATTGATTGGATATGCCAAATCGTGCAATCAACATCATCAGTAAGTCATATGCTTCCTGACTACGAAGCCCCTTCATATATTGCTGCAAATAATAAACCATATGAAACCATTTCTCCCGGACCTCCTTTCCAGGTGTTTCTGAATCACGCAAGTACTGTTCCAGCAAATCCTTTGGGTGTAAATACCCCCATTCTACAAAACGAGAAAACAAAAAATGCAGGCTATATTTATTACATTTCCAAAAAATTTTAGTAATTTCTTCTCCCGTCAAAGCAGTATATATAGATAAATACTGTTTTAATTCTTCAGAAGTATAGGTTTTTTCTTCTAAGGTTTCCAGTACCCAATCCTCAAATTCATCTGCTTTCATTATTTGTTGGAGACTATGCCATTTCTGATCAGTGAGATCAATCAGGAACCATTTTCTATGTCTTTCTTTTGACTGGTCACATTCATATAATATCTGATAAGTTCTTATATTTTGAACTTCCAGGCGGGAATAAAGATAATCAAGGATACCTGTTTCATCCTCTAGGCGCACTGAAAAATGATGATATACTTCCAAAAGCTTTTGACAAAGAGCATATGCCTCTTGTGGGTAGTGTTCCCCGTCAAAAAACAATAAACAGGTTTCTACTGCCATTCGTTCAGCAGTCAATCCAGTTATTTTAATTTTTTGTGACAGATCACATTGCAGGAGCAACGTCATATTAAGGAACATGATTTCTCTTTCAGAATATCCAAAAGCCATCAATTTTTTCCTTGCCGTACTACCCTCTTTTGCGTAACCATACGGAAGACGAAACAGATACTTTAATACTTCAACATCCTTTTTATGATATTTTTTCAATCTATACGTAAAATGTTCTGTAAGCCAGATATAGACTTCTTTGTATTCATAAACAGAAAATTTACGTTCTTCTCCAAGCAAACGGTTCAAATCATGTTTCCGACTTTCCCAAAACTCATCATCCTCTTCAAAAATATTGAAAACAAAAAGCAGTTCCTGTAACCCATGAAGAGGGCAATTCCGCATTTTTTCATATAATTCTGCTTTTGCTTTATCTTCATAAAGATAAAGAATCCCCATCCGATAAATATCATTTTTGCTAAGGATACGGTTAAATTTTTTCCAAAAAGATATCTCCTGTTTTCCCACAAACATACCGATATTCTGAAATTTCCTGGTTTCTGCTAATGCAAGTCCAAGTGCCCGAAGTTGTTTTTCTCCGACTTCTGTTTTTTCACTCAGACGTTCTAAAACTTCTCCCGGATAATGAAGAGCATAAGTTTCTTCCATAGAATGATCCAAACGATGAAAAAACAATGCACTATATTCCATCCTACGATAAATCGGATCCTTATGCTGAACACTTGACAGACGAATGATCAGATCCACCATCTGACAATAAAGTTCCACATCCAATATATTTTCAAAAACTTTTTGTAACATAACACTCCTTCTTTCTTTTGGAGGAACCAGTATTCAGTTCCCCCGTTTCAATTCATAAAGTATTATCAAGCTGCCATTACTACATGCTCTCTGCGGAAACACTGCTGTTCAATGATACTAATTCTCAGCAGTCCTTGTGTTTTTTGGTATCCGTATGCTTCTTTATAAGTATTGAAAGTAATCGCATTTTGAAACTGTGTGGAAAAACCAGTCCCCGTCCAATATTCTGTTATCCCCTCCAATTCGTATCTATGTGAAAGCAGTACCCACAAAACTTCGCAAATAAATATTGGAAAGCCAATATACGGGAAATGTAAATCCATATACGTTTTCACTTGGTGCCTGTTTGGAAAATGCTTTGCCCTGTCAAAAGGAGAACTTCGTATCTTTTTCCCATTGCAATTATTCAGATATCTTCCAGTTTCCAGTTCTATGACATATCCTCCTGGAAATAGTTGGTCCATATCCAGAGATTCACTTTGCCAATTCTTTTTCATTCGTATCCTCCTTTCCAAAAATAAAAACAGCCGGTGTGGGCTGTCCATTCTTTTTCATCTCAATATTCGTTTCCATAATTCTCTTGCAAGAACAACTGTAAGGGTTTCCAAATCTGAAATATTCAGGTAGCCCTCCCGGTAAATTCTTTCAATCATGTCTTTATCACCTCCGATTGCGGCGGCCATTACAATCACTCCTCTTGCTTCCAGTTTCTTTTTAATATTCTGAATATCTCTTTCGGCTTCCTCACCACAATATCTGGCTCCATTTGGACGTCCATCGGTAATACAACATAATAGCTTCGTCTTTTCTGTCCTCTTTGCTAATTTTTCCCCTACATAAGCTAATGCTGCTCCATCTCTGTTCGAACCTGTTACATCCATAGATGCAATACGGTAACGGTCATTTCTGTCTGGCTCAAATTCTGCCAAAGAGTGTAATGTCACGAGTTCATTTTGCAAGAAATAGCCTTCTCCGTTGGTATGATGTCCATAAATCAAAATTGGAATTCCTACATGGATGCAGAATTCATACAAACTCAAACAACAACGTATTGCCTGCTCTAATCTTTCTCCCAACATAGAAGCTGATAAGTCAACCAGAATTGCAACCGCTGCATTTAATTCTTTTGCCGATTCCTTTTTCTGATAAAAACGCCTATATGGATCATAAAGAGACGGTGTATGGATTTTGGTTCCGAAAAATAAATGCTTTTCAGTACGCTCTCCCTGCTGATAAAATACCGGCAAGAGAACAGATTTCATTTTCCTCATAATCTGCTTGACTCGGGGTTCCGCTAATTCATATTGCGCCATTTCTCTCTGACCAATCTGCGACTTACGTTCTACTGTCATTTTGACTTTTCGGTGGTCACCGTCAAATTCGGTGTTGAATAGCTCCTTTCTGAGAGTATTTAGAACTTCTGCATTATGAGTTTTCTCTGCTTTGGATTCAGCAATCTTTTCTATACAAAGAAGTACCTGTCCTGATATTTCGATTGGCTTATTTGCAAATTCTTTCTGTTGTTTTTTCGGAATGGAAGGCTGTGTATCCCTCACCGTTTCTTCATCTTTGGAACAAAGAAAATCCGGAAGTTCACGTTTTACATTTTCCCATTCTTTCTGAACTTCTGATAAAGTTTCTGCTGCTTCCTGTGCTTTGAGTGATTGCTTTTCATAAGATTGCTTTTTCTGTTTGGTTTTTTCTTCAATATCCTCAATCTCTGATTTCAGCAATCTCCAGATAAGAAGTAGCAGTCTATTGGATGCCATCAGACGTCCAGCAGCCTCTGCACATGTAACACCGTAATCTATGATTGGCTTTGCTTCTTCCAAAAGGTCTAATAGAATTCCTGTTTCCATCTCCCAGTTATTTACCATTCCTGTCAGGGAATATTGCACCATCAGATTAAGCATTACACTGACTGGTCGGTATCCTTTATTGAGTTGGACTTTTAGACTGGGCATCCGTTCCATATTCCGCATTCGATTCTGAAGAATCCCACGCTGGATGCTTCCCGGATATCGGCTGCACATGATTTCTTCAACATATACATCTTCCAACATATTTTGGATAAATGATGCTGTTTCTGTCATAATATATCTAGCAGCAGGATGATTGCCCGCCAGAAATTCTGAAATTTCCATTATCCGTTCCTGTCCTGACCAGTCTTTCGGAAGCGGAAGCTGTAAGGACCATTTTCCTTGTTCCATGTCGCTTAGATAATTTTTACGAAGTTCAAAATCAGAATAATTCCAGTGCCCGCATTCGTGTCCCAGTATACCGACAATACTGTCACTTTTTAATTCTATCGTAGGAAAACTTCTCGTTACTTCATTTGCAATATTGAGGAGTATCCGCAAACTGGAACATTTTCCACCATAGGGGGCATCTGGTTCTTTTACCAATTGTACTTCTTTTAATGTGCCGCCTGTTATCTCAGATGTAATAGAACGCAACAATTCCATATAATCTGCTGATTCAAAAATTTCATAATCTTTCAGGTGTTCCTTTTCTTCTTGAACCTGCTGTTTCCAGATAAATTGATTTCTCATGCTCCTCCTTTACGCCGCATCTTCAAAAATTGGCTTTATAAATGTACGTAAAATAATTTCTCTTTCTTCTGGGAAAGGGGACACTTTACTGATCACAGCGCTAGTGGCTGATTCCAGAACATCCTGAGATGTCATGTAGTTCCAAACCCAGTTTTCCAATTCCCGGTATCCGCATACACCGCCTCGGATTTGCTTGTCTCTTAGATATTGTTTTATTTTTCTGATGGCTGTCGCCATTCGATAAATCAAATCTTTTTCCTTACATCCGGTTTTCATAACAGCACGTTCTGTCATTTCTTCCACGCTTAATTCTTTTCTGTGCTGCACCAGCTGCATACGTGACAATACCGATTCGTTAAACATCTGGCAGCCAATATAATCCATATTGGTTGTCATGATTACAACAGTATCCGGGTGTCTTTCTATGATTTCACCATTTAAAAGATCTGTTTTAGCATCATCATCAAATAAGGCATTCAGACGAGTCAGTGTTCCCGGTTTTTCAATCATGGCAACTTCCTGGATTTCTATCACTGCCGGCATCCGGCAAGCCTGAATAATGGTAGATTCTATTTTTACAAAATCCTTTTCCTGTTTTGCCTGCTGATAGCCTTGTTGGATCGCTGCATTCAATAATTCCTGAAATGCTTTTGCTTCATCAATTTCTCCTTGATAATTTCCGGTCAGCGCTGCCAGAGCAGAAGCCGGATCTATCTTAAAATCTTCATATGTCGGCAACTCGCTTTCCGTAATCTTAGCAGTGCTATCCACATTTGGCACAAGGGATACCATAAGGCTTATCTCCTCCGTTCCCGGACCACATGTAAATACAAAACGAGGATATCCAAGTAACTGTGCAATGATCTTTGTGTCTGTTGTCTTCCCGGAACCCGAATCTCCTTCCATCATAAATAAACGTGATGGAGTATTCACGATCATAGAGAGGATTTCCTGCGTATCCGGATTTACTTTATAACTATCCGGAAGATTTGGAATCAGATTTTGATATTTCTCATCAATTTCTTTTCCCTGATGATAGAATGCTTTCAGCTCTCCGATTGTAGACTCTTTAAACTCTTTTTTCCTGGTTAAAATCAGAAATGTTCCTACTTCTACATGATTGGGGCTATATAAGCCGGATTTCAGGCGAAAGGATTCTACAAACTCACATTTTGTAAACTGTGGCTCTGCAATTGGAATTCCACCATTTTTCAATGAAAGACCAGATTCTACCCGCCGATAGAGATTATCACAACAAATGTATGCATTGGTGAGGAGAGTCTCCTCGTCCATTTCCAAGTCAAGACTTAACATTTTCAAAATGCTGTCAAAATGTTGTGAGAACTCAGCATTGTACAATTCCGTTCCATAACAGGTGCTGGCAAATGCAAGCAATGCGATATATAACTCCACTACATGCTTGTCTTTCTGTATAGATGATATTTTTAAAACCGCATCTCCTGTTTGTACGCAGCCTTTAAAGCGACCATTCTTCCAGTTGTAAATCAGGGCATAGGATACATCTTTGTTTTTATATTCCATACAGTAATAATTCGTCTCATTGTTTTCACCAAACTGCCTTCCGACAGCTCCTTCTGTTTCCAGACCTTCGTACAGTTCTGCCAGCCATAAAATTGCACGTAGTGTAGGTGCATGTAATGTAGCGGATTTTGCCCGGCATGTATTGTATTGCGAACAGTCAGATGCTTTCGTACTTGTCTTTTGTTTTTGTAATCTGTTCAACAGATCCTGAATTAAACCCGGTACTTCCTGTTGAAATGTCCATGTTTCATAAAGTGCTGTCATAAAAATATCCGTCTCCTTTCTCTTTTCTGCATATTTCAAATAAGCACCGACATCCTTGCCTATGTTTTTCCTCCTTTTTTGCAAATAAAAAAGGCAAAGCATGATTCTTTCTTTTCATACTTTGCCTGTCATTCTTAATTTGAAATTTATGCAGAATACACTGAAAAATAGCGCTTCCATCCTTTACTTACAGATGGAATAAAAGTTACAAGACACATCCTAGATGTGTAAAATAATTACAATTTTATCTTAACATTGTCTATCCATAGTGTCAAGAAAAAGCACTACCGCTTTTGCGATAATGCCTTTTCCAGTTATTCGATCTTCCATTGTTCCAGTAAATAAGGTTCTATCATTCCCAGTACTTTGTCCGCTTTTTCCATCTGTTCAACAGCCTGCTCCTTTGATATGATTACAAAATCATCATAATCTGCTTTTTCTCTCAAACGATAAGTTGTATCAATCATTTTCGAGATACTCTTGTCAAAAATTTTTTCTTTTACATAAGTACGATTAAAAAAAGCAATCACACCAGAATGTTTGCTGGAATCGTACTGTGCCAAAGCTGTTACCGCACGAAGGCTGTGAAAAATTGCATACTAGGAACGGTTTACCGATGCTTTAAATTTTCCATCCTTAATACGTGAACGAGCCGTTTCCAAATCTTCTTTCGCTGATTCAAAACGATACTTTGATAAATCAATTACGCTGCCTTCCATAATACAACTCCTTCCTCGTTTACATTCTTATAAAATGGTGTCACCTTTTCCCACTTTTTGAACATTTCATAGTCAATGTCGATGACAGAAAGCACTATATCATATTTTAAATTTAAGTCCACTATCAAATCAGACAGTTTATCTTCCGTTTCTCTACTTAAATTGCCATTCAAAAGCAAGGCTATATCAACATCAGATTCTGCCGTATTTGTTCCTCGTGCAACAGAACCGTATAAAACAATCCGAATAACCTGAGATTCTAATATAGATAAGATTCCTTCTACAAGTTCTCCTAATACCATTTGTTCCATCTGCTGTACCTCCTTCCAATATAATTATATCCCTGATTCCTGGAACCGTCAATGTTAAGCTATTTTCCCTCTTGTACCAGCACTCAACATGATTATGCCGCAAAAGGATAAGAAGCCGCTACTAAAGAGTCAAATCCTGTATTCGGTGTTTTTTCACAAACGATTTTACTCCTTTTTGCATCTGAATAAAATGGTTTTGAACGTACTTCTTTCGGCTCCATCATCGGAAATATAATTTCATCCTGTTCATCATTGTACAATATAAGATCATTATAGCAGGTACCTTGTACAACCCATCCTACCTGATATTGTTTCATAAGCTGTTCTGCAGCAGTGCGAAAACATGTTTTTAAAATTTCATTATAAACCGTATAATTTGGATGCACTTCAATATTGTCCAGCACCAAGCAATTATAAGGTTCATTGATCCATATCACAGAATTGGCAATCACTCTGTTCTTATAATAAACATTTACAATTCCAAATCCTTTTTCCAATGCATACTGTTTTGCCTTGATACTGCCATAGCTCATACAGCACACCGTTGCATCACCCGCTGTCAGATATTCCGGGGAACCTTTTGCTTCTACTAACACCTTAAAGTTACATAGTTTCTTTAATTCATCCGGAAGATTTTCTACATTATGGAATTTCATAATTTCCAGCACTTCACGATACTGAACCGGCGTCAGCTTCTCTTCCAAAACTGTATGTAACAGGTTTTCCTTTTTCAGCCTGCGATAAATATGTTTTGCCTGCCTTGTTTGCTTTTTCAATAATGTTTTCACAAAGGATGATAATCCCTCATAAGACAGACGGATTTCCTGCGCTTTAAACAAACAGGGATATTTTCCGCGTATGAATTTTGACAGGTTATGATCTCCATATTCACGAAACAAATCATATAATACAACATTTGGACAATACGTCTGTATGCGCTGCATATAATCTGTCACCATCTCTTTTTCCATTTCTGAAAAATTCAGTTTTTTACTATATGCTTCCATTACATGTTCTTTTAATTCCATCAGATAATCATTACAATCTTTATTTTTTCTAATAAGACTGCTCAATCTTTTACGGGCTCTTTTTTGATTAGGCTGCAATTGTAATTCCTTTTCTATTCCAAGGTACCGGCATACGCCTTCTATAACTTTTGATGTATTTAAAGCTTGATTATATGATTTTGTTAAAATAGCTTTCATTGCACCAGTTGTAAGAAGCATTTTCCCACCAAATAATGTTTGTACAATCAGATTCCAGTCATGGAAATAATTCCCCTCTTCTTTGTTTCTTCGTTTGACGATATTTTCAATACACCCGGATGCATATTTTTTTGATACTATATGATAAATTGTCTCACACATGGAAATAAACTGTTCTTTTTCATTCTCACACAATTCATCCAATTCTTTTAAATATTTATCAATAATAAGCATTCTGTCCAAATAGAACAAATATAAATTTTTTGTTATATATGGAACCGGATACATAGGATGATATAAACCAAATTTATTAAAATAACTTACATAATATGTGCGTTTATATTTTCGAAAATACTGTTCGCCAAATTCTCTGGAGGTACGTTCCAGCCAGCGATAGCCCGATAACGTATTTCGATAGGATGTGTTATAGATTTTGCCTTTATTGTATATTTTAAGGCATTTTCTATAATCATCATAACAATATCCTTTCTCATTATCTCTCATATCTTTCTTTTCTTTGTATCCAAATAACTGATAACGCTCCAATGCTTTTTGAAAAAACTTATGTATAATCTCATGATTATCCATGTCCTTCGCTTCTTCCGGGATCCTGTTATATAAAAAATAATCAGATGTTATAGGGATCGTTTCTCCGAACATACTATAGTAATCTATCCATTTTTCAATCATATTACGCATTATAAATTTCATATGATTCTTTTTGTGAAAATCAACACCATCCTGTATCGGTTTCTTCAAAAATTTCAGCACTGATGATATATAAGTGCTTCCTCCAATAGGCATCTCATCAATCTGTCTCCAAAAACCATATTTCCAATTGCTTTCTTCTAATATTTCTAAATCGACGCTAAAAATCACATGATAAGCATCTTCTCCATTATCGTAATATTTATGCAAAATATGATCTTCTATAATTTTTATCCCCCTTTTTTTGCATTTATCAATACTATCCAAAAGATGGTAGGATGTACTTCTCATTTCTGCATGAAAAAGCTTCTTATTACGGTTCCATTTTTCGCATTGCTGGAAAAAGAATAACAATAATCTTGGTAAATATTGAAAATTCGGGCAATTTACATCAGCTATATAAATCTGCTTTGAGTGATACTCGGCATAAATCTGAGGAATATATGCAATAATGTAACACACAAGTTCTCCTTTAGAAAAACCTGCTACTGAATAATAAAAAAACTCCGGCTGAGTTGCTTCTTCTTTCAAACCTTCCATTCCCATGCGCATTTCTTCAGGATAAGATTGTTTTTCTAAATCAATAACAGCCGGAAAATACTCTTCGCTCATTTTTGTAAAATACATAAACTTCTCCTTCCATATTAATAAGAAAAGCGATTCATCATGTTGACAAACCGCTTTTCCCACTTTTACTTTATAATAATTATTTATATTAAACTTTATATCTGATTTTTGATTATCCCTATAAATATTACACTTTCAAGCTTTTCGAAGTATAGAAAAACACTCATTTTACCACGAATATACCACGATTAAACGAGCCTTGATATGACGATAAAATAGCACTAAAAAGACACCATTGACACATTGAAGTGGTGTCTTTTATTAATAAGCAGTCAATCCTAAGACTAACTGCTTTTGCAAAATAAAGGTAATCACTATTTTGTTTGTTTCTTTAGAATAATATAGCTTGCAATCACAACTACAAAGAATACTAACACGAAAACTAAAGTATGAAATATTCCTATCGGATAAGGTGCAATCCACCCTTCTAGTTTGAAAACCAATCCTGAAATATATCCTGTAATCATAGAAATAGGCATAAAAGCAACTCCGATTATATTAAGCCAATTTACATAAAAGGGGGATTTTTCTTCCGATAGTATTCTCGCTATAAAATATCCAACAATCCCTATAGCTTGAATAATCATTGAACCCCAAACTGCTTCCATTGTTTGTTCTGCATACCAATTACCAAATGCACAAAACAGCCCAATAGCAACAAAAGCTGTTGATGATATATAAAGTACCTTACTCGTAAGCTCTTTATTTTTTTGTTCTTTGTCTGCTACTGGTTCAATTCCCTTTAGGATATAGTCAGTTGTTACTCCAAAAAAATCACTCATTATAATTATTTTTTCTAAGTCAGGCGTACTTTGTTCACTTTCCCATTTGGAAACAGCCTGCCTTGAAACTCCAACTTTATCCGCAAGTTCCTCTTGTGATATTCCTTTTGATTTCCTTAAATATTGTATTCTGTCTGCCATATTCATTAGCTAACACTCCTTTCTTTCATGGTGTAATTTTAGCAATATTATCAGTTGCATAGCCACCATTTAGATATGGAAATATGTCAACTGGCAGTTGCAATGATGTTTTTTGACAAATCAGCAGAATATTCTTGCTTATAACGTAATTTAAACATATCCATATTATAACAGTTCCATATATCCGCCGCAACAAAAATCAGCACACCCCCCCTTGACATTTTTCTGTCTTGAAAAATACACACTTTTTCTTTCTTCCTCTTGATTACCAACCACAGAAAAGAAAAAGCCCTGTCAAGAGCCTTGCCACCATTGGTGGTGCTTTGCACTCTTTACTGGGCTTTTTGTTTGCTGTATCTTCCATGCAAGAGGAAATTAAAGACCTCTGTTCCATTTCGCCTTTAGATAATCTTCATAATCTCCCTCATTGAAGTCTACTTGTGGAGAAGTGTCGGGAATGTTGTTTCTGTTGTCTATATCCGCAAGCTGACGAAATATCCAATCATCATAAGGGTCATGGTATTTATACTCTTTGGGCTGTTCTCTGTATCGGTCTAACCCTCGCATTTCCTTATGTACTTTCATCATGCGTTCTATTTTTTGACGTTGTATCAACTGCTTGATTTCCATAAGTTCTTCTAACTCCGTAACCTCATTGGTAATGTAGTTATGGATATACTGTATGAGTTTGGTTTCCATGTAAAATCTGCATTCTTTTTCATCATTGAAAAATTCATTTTCAGACAGATAATCTAAGGAAACATTGAAGTCCTGTTCCCGTTTGATAATATCCATGATATATGGTTCGGTGTGGTCAATATACTTCCATTCTCCTGATAATAATTCATTGGGCGTTACTCCCAGCACGTCCATTATCTTTTCTAATGTGTCAAAGGTAGGATAATTCACACCCCGTTCAATCTTGGAAAGGCTCTGCATATTGATACCGATTTTATCCGCAAGTTCCTGTTGTTTCATTCCTCTGTGTTTTCTTATGGTCTGTATATTCTCTCCTAAGAAACTGATTTTCTTTTCATAATGTTCCATAACTTAGTATAACCGCTCCTTTCGTTGCTTTTCTCGGTGTTTATAAGCATATCATACTTAATATTTATCAAAAAGTCAATCAAAACTTCTTGACAAGTAATTCTAATGGCGTTATTATCGTATTAGATAGGGTGATTAAGCACGCTAGGGTCAATCACACGCTTGAGTAAGCATAGAAAAGATGTATTTTCATTTTGATAGCATGAATAAGCATGGACTATCAGACCGAAAATAAGGTTTCTGACTGGGGCTGTTCCGTTTAGCCACGAGTCTTACAAGGCTCGTGAGCGTTAAGAACGGATCAGACACAGGAAGAAAGGGAACGCCTTTAGGCGTTCATAAAGGGCGTATATGTAACACCGCCCTGCGTATACATGTCATAGTACCTAGAAACTGT